>Ga0326728_10002935_pt1 | contig 55132 bp, 46 predicted proteins | sample MB3enrmetagenome_FD_207602 | JGI IMG/M metagenome (GOLD analysis project Ga0326728, IMG submission 207602) | Lab enriched peat soil microbial communities from McLean, Ithaca, NY, United States - MB31MN | ecosystem: Environmental > Terrestrial > Soil > Wetlands > Peat | place: USA: New York... | reverse complement strand
CTATTCGGGGTATCCAATAGGCCCAAACCGCTCTCGCATTAGGAGTTACTATTGGAATGACTGGATTCGCCATGGAAATAAGCGGCAATATGATGATATTCAAATTTCCGATTATTATCGCGGCCGCAATAATTGCCGCACCCTTATTGCTTTCTCCCCCATATATCTGACCTAATCCAGGAACAAGTAATGACAGCATTCCGCAAGGAGTGGATTGTGCCTCATCTTTTCTTCCTCTTTGAATTTGCGCCACTCGCCCCGCCCTCGGCATCCGTATCCCTACGCCGCGTACGGCTGGGCTAGCAACTTAGCCCTGCTGACCCCGTTCTTAGCGGCCTCATGTTCGAAGCTCTTGCCGCCCAAGCGAACATACACCCAACGCCAGAGAGCCAGGGGCATGAGCGGAATGGGGCTCTTCGAGATCATCCTTACCGCCTCGGCCGGTACCGGCAGTCCCTCTGCCAGGGCGGCGGCGGTCATCTCCAGGGCGGCAATCACGTGCTTGACGGGCGGACCCGAGCGCTTCGCCACCGTGAGGGGCTGGTCGCCGACCGCCCCTCCTCCGCCTAAGGCAAGACTGCCGGCCCAGGCGAAGCCGCTTTGGGCGGCGAACTCGCGGCAGATGGCCAGGGCCAGCGAATTCTGGTGGGTCTCGGGAAAGCCGCTGTTCACAATCCCCACCAACCGTTGCGAGGACGGCTCGCCACCAGCCCGCCGATGGGCGGCAATCACCGCCAGGGCCTTGGTCACGAGATAGGGCAAGGCATCGCTGTAAAGAGGAAAAACCAAAAGGATCAGCCCGGCGCGGTCTACCGAGGAAAGCAGTTTGCTCTCACCCTCTTCGCGATTCAGGCTGGCCCGGAGCGTGAGTGATTCGGTCTCCCAACCTCGCTCCTTGAGGCGTTCCAAGAGGAAGCCTCCCAGGACGCTCGAAGTGCTGGACGACTTGGTCTTGGGGCTGCCCACAATGAGCAAAGCCCGTCGCGCCCTGTCCGGTTCGGTGGCCGCCCCGAGGATTACCGGCGCGGGCATCAGGGAGGCGGCGGCCTCGCCGAAAGGCAGCGCGTCGGACCTGGCCAGGAGTGCTTCGAAGCGCCCCCGGAGCGTATCGGCGTCATCCGTGGCGAGTACCACCTCCGCTGCGAAGCTGGGGGGATGGAAGTTGATCGCGTTGCGCCCCGCGAGGGTCTTGAAGATATGAGCCTCATGCGGATTGGGATAGCGCTGGACTCCCACCATCATGAGCCGTGGCCGGTGTGCATAGCGCGGCGGGTGGTGAACCTCCCCGTGATCCATCTGGAAGTATGGAGAAATGAGCTGAATGAACCGGTCCATCATCTTCTTTAGCTCCGGCGAGTACCCCCCGAAAGTCACGGGCGTGAACAAAACCGTGGTATCACTCCGGATAATTGCTCTTGCGATCTCACGACCGGCATCCGCTTCCACACACAGGCCAGGTGTCTCGACCCAGCAACCAAAGCAACCAAGGCAGTGGGCCAGTTTAATCTCGCGCAATGGAAATGTCTCTACGTGCGTGCCAACTCGTTTGAGCACGTCGGACAACACGCTTAGAATAGGCGACAAGTCCTTATCGCCAGACGCGGCGCCATCGAGGATTACGACATTTCTTCCGGGCATGTGGTTTCCTCCGCGCCTGAATCCTACCACACCCTTCGCGCTAGCGCCCATACTGTTCACATGAAGATTCTGATGCGTTCTGCGCTGCGCGGGCAACATGCAGGAGTGGATGGCGGCAGCCGACATCCTGGTGAGCCGCGCGGGCGGTTGTACGGTGGCCGAAGCCCTCAACTGCGGATTGCCCATTGTGGTTTTCGACGCTCCTCGCGGCAGCGAGCGCCGCGCGTGTGAGTTGCTTGACAAAAAAATGGCAGGCCGGCTACCGGGCAAAGCGCTCCGGCGCCATTGCCACCCGCCTTAACCATCTGTTGAATGAGCCGCAGGAGTTCGACCGCCTCCGTCCAAATACGGCGCAGCACGCCTGCCCGCGCGCCGCACGCGACGCGGCAGAGGAGATCCTGAAGCTTTGTCCGTAAATTAAACCAGAACCAAGTTGGGATGGTAGATGGCGCCGGAAACGTGTCTGGCTACGGCGATCAGGCGGCGCTCCGAGCCGAGGATTTTGAGCAGACTCGCGGCGGGCGCGAGGGCCGCCCCGCCCCGGCCCGGCCGGAGAGCCTGGGCCAGTTCAAACGCGCGGCCATGACGCACCGAGGTTTCCTCGCGGCCCCGCACCACCAATTCCGGGCAATCGGGAAGAAGGGCTTCCAGCCGGACGAGGCAAGATTCCAGGTTGCCCTGTTGCACGGTTTCTTGCAGGCGTTCCAACGTGACCGCGCGATTCTCCCTGAACTCCGCCACCGCAGTACGCCGCAAGCCGGCTAAGTGCGCTCCACAGCCTAACTTCTGCCCGAGGTCGTGGGCCAGGGAACGGACGTACGTCCCGCCGGAGCATTCCACCGCAAACTGCACCTGCTCGCCTTCGAAACTCAGCAATTCCAGAGCGTAGATTTCCACTTCCACCGGCGTTAAGTTTACCGGCTTGTGCTGCCGCGCCAGTTCGTAAGCGCGCACTCCGCTCACTCGCTTGGCGGAGAAAGGCGGAGGAGTTTGCAGCAGCCGCCCCGTGAATTGGCGAAAGTGGCCTTCCAACACCGATGCTTCCAGAACCACCGGGATCGCTTCTGACGTGGGCTCCCCGGTGGCGTCGTAGGTATCCGTGGGGAAACCGAAACGTATCCAACCCTCGTAAGCCTTGCGGGATTTCAAATAGAATTGCGCGAATCGCGTCGCCTTGCCCACGGAAACCGGCAGCACCCCGGTGGCGAAAGGATCGAGCGTCCCAAAATGGCCCACCTGGCGCTGGCGCAGAATCTTGCGGACTCGCGCCACAACGTCGTGGGACGTGATGCCCGCAGGCTTGTCGATCACCAGAACGCCGCTCACTTCCGGTTTGGGAGGTTGGGGTTCGGTCATTGTGTGCTCAGTGCCGGGTGCGGCGTGTCAGGGAACGGACGAAACTCACCACCTCGCCCTTGGCACGTAAACTACTCCGAGGTTTCGCCATCTTTGTGGATTTTTTGCAGGAGCATTTCGATCTTCTCGCCCGCTTCGACGTCGTGGTCCAGGATAAAGGCCAGCTCCGGAACCCGCCGCAGCGCCAGCCGGTGGCCGATTTCGTGGCGAAGAAATTCCGCCGCCGAGGACAACCCTTCAATGCTGCTCTGTTGTTCCTCCGGGCTGCCCAACACCGAGACCAAGACTCGCGCATGATGCAGGTCGCCGCTTAACTCCACGCGCGTCACGGTGACGAACCCGATTCGCGGGTCTTTAACCTCGCGCGAAATCAGCTCCGCCAACTCCACACGAATCTCGTGTCCCAACCGGTCCGCCCGGCGTCCGGGTATGCTCATCCGATCCCCTAATCACGAGAGCAGCGACCCGTGACGAGCCAGCGAGGATCGAAATTCGAAAATCGCGGCGAGTTTCGAATTTCGAGTTTCGATTTTCGTCTTTCACTTGCTCTTCACTGGTCACTGCTAGAAAAATTCCAGCACGTGGTCCGCAACGTCATCACCCAGGATGTTCTCCGATTCCGCCAGGACTTGGCGAAAAACCGATTCCAGCAAAGTTTGGCTGTCGGAAATCGAAACCACCCCCAGCGTGGCGCGCTGCCACACGTCTTGATGGTCAAGTTCCGCCACGGCCACGTTAAAACGGGCCCGCAGGCGGTCCCGTATTTTTCGCAGGACCGCACGCTTTTCTTTGAGTGAATGCGCGTAGGGAAGCTGAATTTCCAGGGTTAATACGCCAACCGGCATCGTGTTAGCCACTTATTAGGGCCGGGGACTAGGGGCTCAGTCTCGAAAGTCGAAAATAGAAAATCGGCCCTCACTCACGAGTCTTGAATTTCAATTTTCGAGTTTCGTCCTTTCCCCGCTTCAGGCCATGGCAGGCTCGATCACTCTCTCCTTCACGTAGGCCTCGATGATGTCATCGACCTTGACGTCATTGTAGTTTTCGAGCGAAATTCCGCACTCCATTCCCGACTTCACTTCCGCCACGTCATCCTTGAAGCGGCGCAAGGATCGGATTTTGCCCTCGTGGACTACCACGTTGTCGCGCAGCAGCCGGATCTGCGATTCCCGCGTGATTTTGCCGTCCTGGATATAACACCCGGCCACCGTTCCGACCTTGGTAATACGGAAGGTATCACGAACGTCCGCCCGTCCCAGGGACGTTTCTTTGTAAGTGATGGCCAGCAGCCCCACCATGGCTTTCTTGATCTCATCGGTAACATTGTAAATGATCGTATGCAAACGGATATCGACATTCTCAAGCTGTGCCAACTCCGTCGCTTTGCGCTCCGGCCGGACGTTGAAGCCGATAATAACCGCATTGGAAGCCGAAGCCAGTAACACGTCCGACTCCGTAATGGCGCCTGCTCCCGCGTGGATGACCTTGATCTTCACCCTCTCGGTGCTCAGCTTGATCAAGGTTTCAGCGAGGACCTCCACCGAACCTTGCACATCCGCCTTGATAATCAGCGGCAGATCCTTCACATCCCCGGCCGCCAATTGTTCATGCAATTGCTCGAGCGTAAGACGTGCCGACTTGGCAAGGGCCGCGTCGCGGAGCTTTCCCTGCCGGTGCAGGGCAATTTGCCGCGCCTTGAGCGTATCCTCAATCACCTGGAGGCGATCGCCGGCCTGGGGAACATCCTCCAGCCCGAGGACTTCGGCGGGGGTCGAAGGGGGAGCCTCCAACACCGGGCGTCCGTGGTCGTCAAACAAGGCTCGCACCTTGCCATAAATTGCGCCCACAATAAACGAGTCGCCGATTCGCAGGGTGCCGTTCTGAACCAGCACCGTCGCCACGGGACCGCGTCCGCGGTCAAGCTTGGCTTCCAAAACCGTCCCGCTAGCCAGGCGCTTAGGGTTGGCCTTCAAGGCTTGCAGGTCGGCGACCAGCAAAATCATTTCCAGCAGCAGATCAAGGTTCCGGCGCTGCTTGGCCGAAACTTCCACCGTCACGGTCTGCCCGCCCCATTCTTCCGGCATCAGGTCATGATCGGCCAACTGCCTTTTGACCCGTTCCGGTTGGGCCTCGGGCTTATCGATCTTGTTAATGGCCACGACAATCGGCACCTTGGCAGCCCGCGCGTGATTGATGGCTTCCAGCGTTTGCGGCATGACGCCATCATCCGCGGCCACCACCAGCACCACCACGTCCGTCACCCGGGCGCCCCGCGCACGCATCAAAGTGAAGGCTTCATGGCCGGGAGTATCGATGAAAGTCACCTTTCGTCCCTGCCCCACGACTTGATAGGCGCCGATGCTTTGCGTAATGCCACCCGCCTCGTGCGCGGCCACATTAGTCTCGCGTAAGGCATCCAAGAGCGAGGTTTTGCCGTGATCGACATGGCCCATCACGGTGACCACCGGCGCTCGCGGGCAGAGATCTTCCGGGCGATCCGATTCTTCAACTTCCTGAAGGACCTCTTCTTCATAACTGACAATGGCCGCTTCCGCGCCAAAGCTGCGAGCAATTTCCACGGCCGTGGGGCCGTCGAGGGTCTGGTTGATGGTGGCGAAGATTCCTTTGTCAAGGAGCCGCTTGATCACATCTTTCGCTCGCGCTTCGAGCTTTTCCGAAAGCTCCTTGATCGCGATTCCTTCGCTGATGGTAATCTTCCGGGTGATCGGGACCTCTTCCGGAACCACCGGCCGGGGAGGCGCCATCGTAGCCGCCGGACCGCGCCGCATCAAGGGCGGTGCAGGCCGGCCGAGCGGCGGGCGAGCAGGAGGATGCCCTCCTGTAGCCACTGCCCCGCCCGCGGCGGGACGCGCTGAGGTCGGATGCATAGGGCGAGGCTCACCCGGGCGCCGAAACGGAGCTGGCCGCGCCGGCGCAGGCTTCGGCATAACCGCTTGCGGATAGATCGGCTGGTTGGAACTGGAACCTCCGTGCCGCCCAGGCCGTGGCGGGCGCATTCCACCTCTTTGTTGCAGACCCGGTGGCGGCGGAGGGGGCATCTCCGGCGGTTCACTGGGGATTGATACCTTGCTTGCAGTGCCGGCGCGCGCAACGGGAGCCGGAGGAGCTTCTAGTCCGCCTTTCACCGGAAGAACTGCTGGCCCAGGCCGGCTCGGCGTCGGGCGCCCAAGGGGTGGCGCGGAAGAGGGCGCAGGAATCCGTCCCACAACCGAGGGCCCAGCGGCAGCGCTGCTGATCACGGCGGGCGCGGCGGGAGCGGGCCGCTCATGCGGGCGCTCCAAGGGGGGCACGGCCTTAGGTGCGGCAGGCGAAGTAGCCGGTCCAGCGGCAGCCGGCGGAGGGACGACGGGCTTGGGCGGAGGCGGCGGAGCCACCACGGCTTTGCGAGCGGTCACCTTAATGTCCGCAATGGAACGGGTCAGCGGATGGAGGTCCGACTTGAAGTCGTGCAGCTTCTTCAGGTCCAGAGCTATGGGCACGTGTGGCGCTTCGACTGGAGGCGTAGGTTGCACGGGCGCGGCAGGAGCCTCCTCCACCTTTTCAGTGGCAGGTTCTCCATCGGCACGGAAATGCGCCCGGACTTTGTCGGCGAGGTCGTCATCGAGTGCACTGGAGTGGGACTTCTTATCCGGAATACCCAACTCCGCCAAGTATTCCAAAACGACGTTACTCTTCACTTCCAGTTCACGTGCCAGTTCGTTGATCCTAATCTTCCCCATGCGTAAGTCTCTTTCTCCCTTACCGCGGCCCAGACATTGGGCCTAAGAAATCTGCCGGCCGGTTCGATAAAAGCCCTGGCAGCCTTGTTTATTTTTCTCCACCTCCTGCTCCAGCCGACCCAGGCTCAGCCGGCCCTTTGGGTTCACCCTCAGTTTTGTCACTCTCCTCAGCCGACGCGTGCTCTTCCACCGTTTCCGACTCCGCGGCCTCAGCAATGCCAGCAGGTTCCTCCGGGGCAGCAGCTTCTTCTGTGGAAGGACTCGGGGGCAACGCCTCAGAGGCTGAGGTTGCGGACGCTTCCGCCGATTCTGTTGCCTCGCCCTTCTCCCCCTCACTCGGAACTTCGGCGCCTTCGGGGGCCGAGCTTGCGTCCGACTGGTCGCGCTCAAAGTAATCCGTCACCACGCGGCGGATGCGATCCACGGTTTTCTCTCCCACGCCCTGAATCTGCATCAGGTCTTCGGGAGTCATTTGCGCCAACTGCTCGACGCTTTCGATGCCGTGCTCGCGCAGCTTTTGCAGGGTCTTATCGCCCAACCCCGCCAACTCGGAAATGGGTGCGCCGCGCAGGGCCATGGCGGCCATTTGCGATTCGATTTCCTGCCGCTTCTCCTCTTCGCTCTTGATGTCGATGTGCCAGACCAGAAGCTTGGCGGCCAGCCGCACGTTCTGGCCTTTCTTGCCGATGGCGAGCGACAACTGGGAATCATCGACGATGACTTCCAGGTGTTTCTCCCCCATGTCGATGATGGAGACGTGATTGATTTTCGCCGGGCTCAGAGCGTTGGCGGCGAAGACCAGCGGATCATCGTTGTACTCGATGATGTCGATTTTTTCCCCGCGCAGTTCGCGGATGATCGACTGCACCCGCATGCCCTTCATGCCAACGCATGCGCCCACGCAGTCAACGTCCGGATCCTTGGAGTAAACCGCCACTTTGGTTCGCTCTCCCGCCTCGCGGGCGATGGCCTTGATCACCACCGTGGTGTCGTAGATTTCCGGGACTTCCATCTCGAAGAGCTTTTGCACCAGCAGGGCGTCGGCTCGTGAAACCACCACCTGCGGCCCGCGCGCGGCGCGATCGACTTCTTTGATCACTGCGCGAATGCGGTCGCCAATCTGGTAAGTTTCCAGGCGCGATTGCTCCTTGCGCGGCATGCGCGCTTCCGTGCGTCCCAAATCCACAATGACGTCCGGCCCCTCCATGCGCTTCACGGTGCAGTTCACCAGTTCGCCGACGCGCTGGTTGTATTCCGCGTAGACCGTATCGCGTTCGGCCTCCCGCACCTTCTGAAAGATCACTTGCTTGGCAGCCTGCGCGGCGATGCGGCCGAGCACGTCGGTGGGCTTGGGAATTCTCACCTCGCCCTCAACGGCCACCGCGGCGTCATATTTTTGCGCATCCTTGAGGCTAATTTCGTGGTCAGGATCCTGAACATCCTCAACAACCTTCTTCACGGCGTGGACTTCCACCAAGCCGGTATCTTTATTGAAATGCGACTGAAGGTCTTCAGAGGTCTTGTAATACTTCCGCGCCGCCACCAGAATGGCATCTTCCACCGCAGAGATAATGATCTGCGCGTCTATACCCTTCTCACGGCTCAACTGATCGATCGTTTGAAACAACAGACTTGTCGTCACTAGCTTCCCCTCTTCTCAATCTGGCCATCTGAGGATCTGGCCATTGCGTCATCTGGCCATCGGGTCATTTAAAGGCTGTCCGTAGTCCGTGGCCTGAATCCTTGAACCTACGCGTAGCGTTTACGACGGGCACCGGACAACTGACCACTGACGTCTTTTAAATGGCCCGATGACCCGATGGTATGATGGCCCGATCATCCAAAGACCCGATTTCACAGCTCAACCACCAACTGGGCTTTCCGAATGTTGGCGAGATCAAGTTCTTGCAGGCCGTGCTCACCCAGGTCCAATCGAACCCGGCCATTTTCAAACCCCGCCAGGCGCCCTTCCAAAACCTTTTGCTCCCCCATCGCTTCCCGCAACACCAAGCGCGCCCGCCGCCCCACGAAATAAGTAAAGTCACTCGGCTTGGTGAGCTTCCTGTCCAATCCCGGAGAGGAAACTTCCAGCGTGTATCTTCCCGGGAAGGGGTCTTCCACATCCAGCATGGCGCTCAGTTGCTCGCTGACCAATTGGCAGTCGGCGTGTGAAACCCCCGCCGCCTTGTCGATATAAACGCGCAACAGTGCGTTCGAGTTGCCCCCCTTGAGTTCGACATCCACCAAGTGCAAACCCTCGGAAGCCGCGACCCGCTCCGCCATCTCCCGGATTTTCCCCAGATCCACCATCAAGCGCGGCGACTGCACACTCCACACCCCTGGCGGGTCCGCGCTCAGGCGAACCCGACCCGCAGCCTAACAAAAAAGTGGGCTTTCGCCCACTTTGTGCGCTCGCCAAATAAAGTATAGCCCCTGCTTACTAATAATTGCAAGGAGAAGAGCAGGTGTGGGTGCGCGACATAAAAGGGAAAAGCGGAGGGAGCGCGGGCATCCTGCCCGCTTTGAGGCTGTGAAAAAACCGGCGCCGCTACCACGGTTTTTTTCCCGGCTTCACAGCGGGCGAGACCCCGATGAATCGGGGCGGGCAGGATGCCCGCGCTCCGTCCGAGGGAACGGCTTTCACTTCTATGTCGCGCGCCCAGCAGGTGTCAGGTGCAGGGTGTCGGGTGTCGGGGCAGACCTCTAAAAGCTGCCCACTGAACAATCTGTCCGTGGAAAAACACCCGATGCCTGGTACCTGCCACCTCGTCTTCCCCCCTGGTACCCGGCACCTGATGTCCTCTCCTGGTACCTGATACCCGACACCTGGCACCTGCTCTTTTCATGTTATATTGGAACTTCGTCAGGGCTCACCTTTAAAGGAGTTGGCGTCTTGAGTGAACACAAACACCCGGAAGCGGCAAGCGGCGACGACCGCCGTCAATATGTGAATTTCGGATTCTACCAAGTCGATCCCGCCTGGCGCAGGTTGCCGGCGGAAGATCGCAAGCGCGGCAAGAGCCAGTTCATCGACGTGGTCAAGAGCTACGAGAATGAGGTGATGACCATCGCTTACTCGATGATCGGCGTTCGGGGCGATTGCGACTTCATGCTTTGGCGCATTGGCTACGACCTACTGAAGTTTCAGGAAATGATGGCCAAGTTGCTCGAGACCGGTTTGGGGAATTACCTCACCACGCCCTATTCATTTTTGTCCATGACCAAGCGCTCCGTTTACGTGGACAAGCACACTCACGCCGGGCAGGAAGGCACGCGGCTGAAGCTGATCCCCGGACAGTTCCGCTATCTCTTCGTCTACCCCTTTGTCAAAAGCAAAGCGTGGTATCGTCTGACCAAACATGCCCGGCAAGGCATGATGGACGAGCACATCGAGATCGGCCATCGCTACCCCACCGTGCGCTTGAACACCACCTACTCCTTCGGCTTGGACGACCAGGAATTCGTGGTGGCATTCGAGAGCGACAAGCCCGAACACTTCGTCGACCTCGTCATGGAACTGCGCCACAGCGAGGCCACCAGCTACACCGTTCGCGACACCCCTACGCTCACCTGCATCCACCGCGAACTGGATGAGGTGCTGGATTTGCTAGGCGGATGAGATTCATTTTCGATTGCCGATTGTCGATTTTCGATTGAAGACCGTGACGGCCGATTTGGGATTTTGGATCGTATGGGCCGTCTCCGTGACCTCTGTGCGCTCCGTGGTGAGGATGTCTTTGGGATTGCGCCTCCGTGGCCTCTGTGTTCAATCATTTCGCAAGAGTGCTAAAATGATTCACCATGCCAACAAAAGACAAGCCTCGTGCCGAAATCAAAATGACCACGAATCCAGAATCTAAAACCCAAAGTCTAAAATCCTCTGGCGCGGCTACCAATCCAAAATCTAAAATCCAAAATCGAAAATTGGATAATCCAAAATCTAAAATCCAAAATCTAAAATCCTACACCTCGCCCGCGCGCTTGCAGAAAATCTTCATGGCACTCGATGCGCGCTTCCCCCATGCAGAATGCGCGCTGCGGCATGAGAACGCTTTCCAACTTCTCGTCGCCACCATTCTCTCCGCCCAGTGCACCGACGAGCGGGTGAACAAAGTCACGCCGGAACTTTTCCGCAAATACCCCACCCCCCAGGATTTCGTAGGCTTGCCGCAAGAAGAATTGGAACGGGAGATTCATTCCACGGGCTTCTTCCGCAACAAAGCGAAAAACATCATCGCCGCCGCCACCAAGATCGTGCAGGACTACGGCGGAAAGGTTCCGCAAACCATGGAGGAGCTGCTCACCCTGCCCGGCGTCGCGCGGAAAACCGCCAACGTGGTCCTGGGAACGGCCTACGGCATCGCCAGCGGCGTGGTGGTGGATACGCATGTCTTCCGCATCGCCCATCGCCTGAAGCTGACCGACCAAGAAACGCCGGAAAAAGTCGAGCAGGATTTGATGAAACTCGTGCCGCAAAACCGGTGGGTTTCGTTTAGTCATCAATTGATCTGGTTTGGCAGAAAAATCTGCGCCGCGCGCAATCCCCTCTGCGGAGAGTGCCCCCTGGCGTCTATCTGCGATTCTCCGGATAAAACGATTTGAGCTCTTTCCCATTCAAGTGATCACTGCCCCAAGGGGTTCGAGGAGGCTGTAATGAAAATCAGCATTGATCCTGTAATCTCCAGCCGGATTAAAGCCGCCTGGAAACAACTTACGCCGGACCAACAACGCCAAATCGGCCCAAGTATCTTGAGCGCTAATCAACAGGCTGTCACCGTTGCCCAGACGGGAAAGGCTCCGTCGACCCCAGCCGAGCCGCACCACCTGCTGCTGGCGCACAGCGCCCTGAGTAACGACTCGGATGGTGTCCTGGCGAGCCTTGACGCTGGCGCCGTAATCGATGTCGGCCCCGACGGCGTGATTTGGGGCACGGGCAAGTATGAGGAACTCGACCCGGGCTGGGCGGAAGCATTCGCAGTTTACCTGGAAAGCCTGCTTCCGGCATTTGGTGGCAAACACGCCTTTATCGCAGCTCCCCAGGTTATTCAAGTACCGGACAACGTGCAGATTGGGCTGGCCGGTGACTGGGGCACCGGTGATTGGAGAACGGCTGCCAATCCCGCGCCCAGCACTGATGTGGGCAATCACATGGAAATGCTTCAGCCCCATCTTACGATCCACTTGGGCGACGTCTACTACGCCGGAACCAGTGACCAGGAGCAGCATCTTCTGGTCAACCTCTGGCCCAAAGGTTCGATCGGCTCACTGGCGTTGAACTCTAATCATGAGATGTACTCCGGCGCAAAGCCCTACTTCGCCGCCATCTCGAACCCACCATTCGCTATGCAGCAAGGGTGCAGCTATTTCGCCCTTGAGAATTCGGATTGGGTGATCGCCGGGCTGGACTCAGCCTATTTCTCGCCTGAAAGTGGGCTTTATATGGACGGTTCTCTCGGCCCGGATGGCGGGACGCAGGTGCAATTCCTGCAACAGCAGGCAGCAAAGGGGAAGAAGATCATCGTCCTAACCCACCACAATGGTCTCGCCGAGGATGGTGCGAGCACTACGAACCTGTGGAATCAAGTGATGAGCGCCTTCCCTGCCCGCACTGGTCCCGCTTATTGGTACTGGGGCCATGTGCACGCCGGAGTGGTTTACGAGCTGAAGTCGCCGGGGAACGTCCTTGGCCGCTGCTGTGGTCACGGTGCCCTGCCGTGGGGGCAGGCCTCGCAACTCGATGGTAATCGGAACGTCCTATGGTATGAGCATCGATTTGCCAAGGACCCGGACATTCCCCAGCGTGTGCTCAATGGCTTTGCGATGCTTTACCTCGATGGACCGAATATCCATGAGGTGTTCTACGACGAGAATGGCGGCGTGGCGTGGCCCTAGAAGCAGGCGTTAGCGCGCACCCCCGATACAGGCGATACTCGAAACCCGAAGCTGGAAATTGGAAGCGCCATAGAAGCAGGGTAGCGCAGACCCCGATGTAGGGCCGAGCGGCGCTCGGCCCTCGCTCTTCCCCGTTTTGAATCTGCCATCTCGAAATCTTGAATCCTGAATCGTGAATCTTGGTTCTGAACTCCGTCCGGAGGCTGGAGCTCCGATGATCCAAAACCCCGGCGCCTGACACCCGACACCTGATACCTGGCGCCTTCCCCCTGCCCGCCAGCAAAAAACCCGTAGCCGTGATTCCCTGTCGCCAGCAAAAGATTTATATGCCCGATAGCAGGATTTGTCCTATGTTACGTCAGAATATTTGTTTAAGAGTCACGTCAGCTAGAAAATAAGAGCATAAATTAAAAAAAGTATTGACAAGTGCAATGGCTGCATGTTTAATAGCCGCGGTCAAGTCCAACTTGTTCACTATTACACCTGATCTGAGCAACGAATAGCGAAGCCCTACGCCTATTTCGCGAGGGAAGGACACGGGTTCATTACACGCCAAACCAATGTCCTGGCTCACACCATTTGGCCTGCGCGGGAGCGCAAATGGTGAAGGAAAACGAACACGCGAAAGTGCGTGCTCCTGTAAGCGTGGGCAACGAGAGAGCGTACAGCGACGATCAATCGTACTCTGATTGACCGTATGCCTTTCCCCATGACCACTTTGGTGCAAAGGAAAGCTCGGTGCCCTCATTGGGCCAGAGAATTCGCACTACCAGTTAAGGACTAGGATGAAGGAGGCTAAGATACCATGTGCTTCAATCGGGACACGTTGATGAAAAGACGCGATGTGCGCATCGGGGTTGTCCTCGCGCTCGCTCTCATGCTGGGAGCGGACGTCTCATTTGGCCAAAAGGGCTCGGGTGGTGGTGGCAGCAGTTCAGCAAGTTCTGGAGGGGGCGGAGGAGGCGGTGGCGGACAGGGAGGGCAGTCCGGTGGCGCGCAGGCAGGTGGCTCCTCAGCGGCCAGTCCGTCTGGCCGTATCGAGGCAAGTATGCTCGCGTATGAGGCATCGGACAAGATTGCCGCCCACATCGCCGACCAGGTTAAGGGACACACTCTATACATTTACGACACCCAGACATTTGCCAGTCTTCAGGCATACGAAGCCTCCCAAGTCACAGTTAGCGCCTTCGAGGTGAGCTTTGGGTTGTTTAAATCCCCCCCAAAGGGTACACAGCCACAGAGTACGTTCGAGACCGCTGCTCCGGTTGTCCAGACGGCTTTAACCGCTCTGCGATCTACGGCCGAATATGCGGGAGAGACCGTGAACCTTCAGACTGATCCAGTAATTGCCCAGGTCGCAAATCATTCTCTCCTGTTGGGCAACAGCGTGGTCATCCCGAAGTTTCTGTTTGTTTCGGCCGACGACTTAAAAAGTTCCGATACGGCAACTCTCCAGACTACTGTTAATACCAGCGATGTGAAAGCCAGCCCCTCGTGCGCCGATCTAAGCAGGACCCTTCCGGACCAACTTGGATGCCTCCTGCTCGTCCGCAATGCTGCGGCTACGTGGGCTGCGGCAGGAACCACATCGCAACAAGCGGCATTCGCGGCCCTCGATAAACTTTTCCAGGTCTTTTTTGGAACATTAATGGGAACGTCCGTTAATCTCTCCTCAAGCACCAGCGCTCCAGCAGGTGGCGCAGGAGGCGGTGGCACAGGGGGCGGTGGCACAGGCAATGGTGGTGGTGCCACAAGCAATGGAGGCAACCAGACTGGAAATCAGTCGGTCTCCGTTCCACTGTTGTCACAGTTGATTCAGGGACATCGTCTGAAGGCCCAATTCAGCAAAGACACGAACAGTCGCGTTCTGGTCCTTGAAGCGACTGAAGGGGGTGGCGGTTCTAGAATAAAACATATCTTTTTTGCCGAGCTGTTTTGGACAACACCGACGCCCACATTCACCGGCGGTTCTATTGTGACCTATCTCTTAATAGATCCAGCAACCTCCAAAGTCGAAAAATCTGAAGTGCTCCGGTTTACGGTCGACTACGGCAAGTTTCATGGTAATAAAATCGAAACGGCGAGCAATTTCTAATAGAGGCTCCTAAACATCCAGTGGGAGGACTTCGCCAATGCCAATCTCCCCTTTGCTTACACCTCACGACAATTTTCCCGGAAGGAGTACCATCCGTTTTGGCGTCGGAGAGCTGATCGATCTATCGATTACGATGTCTGACGGTACAACTCCTGCGGAACTCGGCGGATTGAACTGGTTCATTAGCGCAGGTGGGGGAACTCTCACTGGCACGGGTGGAAATGACGGAAACGCACTCTTCACAGCACCATCGTCGGGTGGTTCTGTCACCTTAGTTCTACGGGTCGCCTCCGGAAGCAATGCGGGCGCGATTGTTGCAAGTACTACTATCACCATCGTTGAACCACAAGGCGCCCAAATGGTTCAACAGCCCGGCACAGGTATTCTCCACGTGAATGATATGTGGTCATGTGCATTTCTGGGGGATATCTACTTGCTACCTCCGGATGTCTCCTTTACATACATAATGATTTGTGAAGGAACCGTTGCGGCTGTGGCCAGCGGATTTCTCGCGGGACTGAATGGAATCTTACACGAGGCAGGTCCTCTTTGCAGCATCGGGCCCGGCAACAGCGTTACTGGATGCAAAGTAAACATTATCGGAGACAAGGTGGTTACAGGCGTTCTTGGACCACCGTACTCTAACGGTGATTTCCTGTGGGACATACCTTGGGAATTCGCTGTCGGAGGCTCCGCGCTCAGAATGTTCACCAGTGCTCAACATCACGCCACTGCTGACGCAAACGGGACGGCCACGATCTCAAAAGGCGGAGCTGGGCCGTTTTCAAGGGTTCCTTCTGATCCCACGACTGGATTCTAGGGAAGGGGAATGACGACATGACCTATCAAGATGCCACTGCGGCCCTTGCCGCAATGCGTTATCCAGGCGACATTGAGCAGATCAGACAAGTCATCGAAGCATATGATCGCCAGCCTGGCAGTTCTAACCTTTGGGAGTCCTCTTGTTTGCGCCTCCAGGCTTGTGACGTGCTGAGCTCCCATGATTTCGGCGATCACGAGGGCCAGGCTGAGTTAATTCGTACATATGCTCAGCAGGCTTTGCTACGAAGCGGTCATGCCAGTATTGAAGAGGAACTGCGGTTGCTGGCGCACCTAGCGCATGACTATGAAGACGTAAATTCCAGGCAGCCGTGGCCTGTCAAGCGCTTGGCCCGAGCTCGGCGTTGGTTGCGGGCGTTGAAAGTCCTGGCACAAGACACGAGAGACTTCGATTCTGAGAGTCTCCCGGCTATGAAAACTACAGCACCGGGGCAAGATTTGCCCTCAGGGGTGGCAGCACACCATGTCGAAGATTCGAAGCTCCGCAGCGAGTATCGTCGGGCGGTCAACAGCAACCGGCAGGACGCTGAGCGATTCGCTTTTCAATGGCGAATGATGCAACTTCGTCGCATATATGAGCCGCTCGCAACAAAGTACATCGCAAGCGCTTATGCCCGAGAGCCCTATAACCTCGGGGAATTGAAGCGACTTTTGGCAGACTATCCCGCTCAAGAAGAGCGGTCCAGCAAAGAGTTCAGTGACGGAAGTGCAAAGGACGAGCGAAGTCAGACGCCGGAACCTAAATCCGCACCGGAAGAGCCAGTGAGCGCTGGTCAATTGCATAGCGAGATGAGGAACGCCAAAAGAAATGCGACGGGTCGTAAAGCTGCGACTCGCCGCACCAAAAGGCGAAAAACGTAGCCACCGGGTAGCCATGCAATAGGTTAGCAATTGACCGAGGGCTTCCCGGGGACAAGATCCCCCGGGGAGAAATACCCTGAACGCGGCTACCCGCCCAAAGGCAGGTCTAATCGTATGGCATACATGCGTCATGAGAATCGTGGGCGCCGGGGATTCATGCGGATAATGAGGCTAATCCCGTTGTGCGGGATTATGCCGAGGTATGGCTTGATACGTCCGGCGCTGGTGGCTGGGGTCATCTTTCTCGCGTGCGTTCGCGCCGATGGCGAGGCGGTGCAATGCTCGGACAATGGCACCCCCCCTGGTACGGAGATCAATCTAACGGCGCCCCTCCAAGGTCAGTTGGACCTGTATGTAGTCTGTCCCGCATCGCCTTCCACATTCAAGACGATCAACGTGAGCCTCACGCAGTTTGAAGGGGATGACGGCTCGGTTCCGGTCGATCTGTTACTCCCTCCCAAGTACAGCGCGTCGAAGAATTCCCAAACTATCGCCTTTAACCCGCCGATGACCCACCTCCGCCTGGCGATGAATAGCTTTCCCGCTGTCGGAAAGTACTCGGGCCTGCTGGTTGTGACCCCGCATGGGAAGGACGCGTTGGTTTGGAAGATTACCCTTTCGCACGTGGCTCCCTCGGCGACGCTGGTCGTAAGCCGGCCAAGCCCTTGGCTGGTCACCCGGCCATTTCTCGGGTGGAGCGAGGAATTTGGGCCCGTGAGGAGACTGCTGTATTGGCCCTTGAAAAAGATGGGATGGTGTCCGGCGGAGGATCCGATGTTCTCCGTCACGCTGTGGGAGAAGTCCGGCCAAGCAAGTCTCGAAGGTGTCTCAGTCCGTCTGGAGCAAGTCTCCAAACAGCCGCAATCAGGCTTTAGCCTCGGCAGAAACGTGGACTTCACATTCAAGGGGAACTCAATTCCGAATTTCGAGGTGCTGCCTGGCCAGCCCGGCGAAGACCGCTCCATTGCTGCTGGACCTGCTCCAGTTGGGATGACGTTCAAATTTCTCCAAACCGGTGAGTACAATTTCTTCCTGAGCTTTCACGCCCTGAACTCGGTTTTGGACGACTCACAACAAAAAGTTAATCTCGTAATCTAAGTTCGCGATTCGTATGGATGGGCCGTCCTGTGCCTGCTGATCGCGGTGGCGGTTTCGATTGTTTCCTTCAAAATACTCTCTTCACTGCGACACCGCTTTGACTTCCTCCGGCAGATTAGGGACCTTCGGCCGGGATGGCTTGCCGGTGAGCCATCAGTCTTGGCGATCATATTGGTGAAGGCGGCGCTGAAGCAGACCGAAGATCTCAGCAAGCGGTTCTGGCTCACCGGCGCCGACGAGCTCGACGCGCGGATCGCTCGACTCAAGAGTATGGTTGGAATCCTGGATAGAATCCGCGAAACCCGCCTCAAGTTGGAGGATGCCGGGCTGGACCGACTCCTCCGCATCCGAGCCTTGGGCAACCTGGGGAGGATTGTCTCCCGGCTGGGCGAAGCTGGGCTTGACGATGCCGACCTCGCCAACTTCAATGCCGATCTCACAGCTTTTGGCGACTGGCTAGGTCCGGACGCAAACCGGGACAAACGTTATTGGACGGATCTCTGCGACGCAGTCAAGAAACTGTTGGATGAAATCTCCTTGGTCGACATAACGGACATGCACGCCCGCACGAATATGAAAGCCCTGCAAGATTCCATCAAGCCGAAACTCGAGCCCGCTAATACTCCGGCTAGTTTAGATGATAAGATGGCGGTGGAGCGACAGTATGCGGCTCTGAAAATACTCTGGGAGAGACGCAAGGCCGACGAGTTGGACGACCTGGTTAATCTGATCCCGCCCCATTCGGACATTGATGATACCGCGCTCAAGGCTATGTTCACCCTGGCGGACGATCAAGCGTGGAAGCGACTCAAAGAATCGAGCCCCGAGATTGTTACGCCGACATTCACTGGTCCTGATCCCCCTCAAGCCTATGAACCTCTGCGGTTTGAGCTTCAGGTGGTCGACGACTCGGCACTCAATGGCACATACATCTTTCAGCATGGGTTGCAGTTCCATTGGACCTTCACGTTAGAATACAAGAGCGGCGCGCCGCCCCAATCGTTTTCCCTGACACCCGTATCAACCGAGCCGAGAGTGGTCCAATACGGGCCCCGCCCTGGCCAGCTAACCGCAAAGGTGCAAGTCAAAAGAGACGACGATAGTTTTGAGGTGCCGGCGAACGGCGCACCCCAAAAGGCATTGAGTACTGCGCCGTCCTCAGAGTTCGGCGCTTTTAGCGGGCTAGCGGAAGTAGGGATAGTCTCTTTGATTATGGCCGCCCTGATTGCTGTGGTGACCGGCCTCTCCACTTTTTATTTCAAAGGGCCGACGTTCGGTTCCTTCCAGGACTACCTTTCCCTATTCCTATGGGGCGCGGGCGTGGACCAGGGAAAGAACTTCCTGCAGGTGTTGCAGACCTATTCGCCCTCAAAGCCAGGGTCCTGATCAGGAACGCTTGGCGAGAGTGTAAATCGTAGTGGGGAAGTGGCAACGCGTAGCCACGGTCAGCGTTTTTCTTACCGTGGGCTTTTTCCCTGGATTTACTCTATTACCGGAAGTATTTACCCCGTGCCAAGCCATCCCTGCGTCCTAACACCCGGAATCCAGGGAACGGGGCTGGAGAACATTTACGAGCTGGCGACGACGACCATGTGTTACTGCCCTACCCCCGGCGGGCGCAGGTATTGGCGTGTTAATAATTGCGCAGGAGAAATAGAAACGCCGAGGAGGTTACCCAAGTGAAGAGCATCAAGGTTCTCTCGGTTGATGGTGGGGGGATTCGAGGAATTATTCCGGCTATCATCCTTGCGGAACTGCAAAAACGGCTGGCCAGGAATCTGTATGAGGTCTTTGACCTCATCGCGGGAACATCGACGGGCGGCATCATCGCGCTGGGAATCGGCACGCGCGGCAACAACGGTCAGCCCTATTCCCCTGACGAGCTACTGAACCTCTACATCCAGAATGGACCTGCGATCTTCAAGAAGCATTGGTTCACCTGGTTGCGAGAGGTATTTCGCTCGAAGTATTCACTTCGCGCGCTGGAAGCAATCCTCGCGAAATTCTTCCAAGCCACGGAGTTCAAGACGGCGCTCACTCCGCTATTGATCTCCAGCTACGATCTGCAAGCGCAGCTTCCTTTCTTCTTTAAGAGCCACCGGATCGCCACCAAGCCTAATTACAACTGGCATGTGACCTCCATCGCCCGAGCCACCTCCGCGGCGCCAACTTACTTTCCCCCGCTCCGCCTCACCCAGGGGGCCGAAGACTACGCGCTGGTGGACGGCGGGGTGTTCGTGAACAACCCCTCCATGGCAGCCTATGCGGAAGCGCGGTCGCTTTACCCGGAATTCGCCCAGTTTGTCGTCGTGTCGGTGGGCACGGGCGACCGGCAAGATCGCATCGCCTACGCTAAAGCCAAGAAATGGGGACTAATCGGCTGGGCTCGGCAGATTGTGCCGGTTTTTATGGATAGCGCTTCCGAGTCCGTTGACTATCAACTGCGCTTCATGCCGGGATGCACGTACCATCGCCTTCAGGTTCCCCATTTGCAAGCGGCGGAAAACGAGATGGATGATGTGACCGCAGCAAATCTCGCAAACCTGCAGAAAACTGCCAAAGAGTATGTCGCGACCCACTCGACCGATTTGGATACGATTTGCGCCGAACTGAACGAAGGCCGTGGAAGCGATATGCCCGGCATCGGTCGGTAACAGTACCTTGACAGAGCCGTCGTTCGTCGAAAGGCCCTCCGGCAGGCAGGTCCTGGCCTGATTTGAACGTAGCGCCGTCCTTTAGGGAGGCACGTGCCGGGCAAAAGCCCGGCGCTGCACCCGAAATTAGGACAGCTTCGGCCAGCAGGGAATTAGGGGACCCCTTTGTGTCCAGAGGCACACACAATGTCGCCAAACTGAGCCTGTCCGGGCATTCTGTCCCCGTGCCCGCCCCCTTAGCCAAATGCCCTTATCACGGCTTATTAGCGAGGATTTGTGGTTTATCCACAATCGAACCGCCCAAGGGCCCTCCAAATCCGTATGTTGTTCGGAAATTTACAGCAGCTTCATTGCATCCGGGTCCCAATGGGCGGCCTTGCCGCTTTCGTAGCTGACGTTGCTGAGCAGGGCGGCGCCGGCAGCGCGGAAGCCGAAGACGGGGTCTTCCACGATGGGTTCGCGGCTTCGGATGGCGTCGATCCAGTTCTTCACGTGGTCGTAGTGGTCACTGTAACCGTCGGGCGCAACGTATTTTTCTCCGCCCAGCAGGGCTGCCCCGGAGGGATGACTGATCGGATATTTCTCATGATAGATTTCCTTCATCCGCTTCTGAATCGCCGTTGAATACAGGTCGACGCGAACGCCCGGCTCCGTTTCTCGCGGGACACGGGTGACGGTGACGGTGTCGCCACCGATCACCATCGAGCCTTCCGAACCGGTAAAGACGAACCCTTCACTTTCCGACCCGCCATCGACGAAATTCGTGCGCACGCTGAGGTTGAAGCCCTTCTCGTAATCATAAAGCGCCATCATCACATCCGGGACGTCGCGGCCGTCTTTCCAAAAGCGCAGCCCGCCGGTGGCCTGGGCGCGAGTGGGACCATGCGTATCGGTGATGAGGTGCACACCACTGAACAAGTGGACGAACAAATCACCTGCGACGCCGCTTCCGTAATCCTTATACTTGCGCCATTGGAAGAAGCGCTCACCGTCAAAGGGAACCTTGGGCGCCGTGCCGAGCCAACGCGGCCAATCGCAGGTCTCGGTGTTGGCATCGTAGGGGACCGTATACTCCCACGCGCCCATCGCCGAATTGCGGTCGTACCACACCGTCACCATATTGAGCGTGCCGATGGCTCCCGCGGCCAGCAGTTCTTTCGCTTTCTTGTAAATGATCGAACTCACGCGCTGGCTGCCCACCTGCATAATCCGGTTGGTCTTGCGCCAAGTGTCGATCATCTTGGGCCCATCGGAATAAAAGTGGATCATGGGCTTCTCGCAATAAACGTCTTTGCCCGCGTTCATGGCATTACATGACGCCTGCATGTGCCAGTGATCAGGAGTGCCGATGATGACTGCGTCAATGTCCTTCCGCGCCAGGATCTCGTTGTAGTCGCGCGTGGCTAAGATATCCTTCCCCCACAATTCCTTGGCATGTTCCAGACACCCGTTGTAACAGTCGGCCGCCGCTACCACCTTGACGCCCGGAACTTGCGCGGCGATCTTCGTATCACCCTGGCCCTGCCCACCCGCCCCAATCAGGGCGATTTGAATATGGTCGTTCGCGGCAATCGGCTTGGCCGGCTCGGCCTGCGGCGCCGCCATCAAATGCATCTTCGTCGATCCGACCAAATAGCTTCCGGCAATGCTTCCGGTCTTAAGAAAGTCCCTGCGATCCATGTTGGCCACTATACCCTCCTCGTTTCTAATGTAGGGGCGAGCGGCGCTCGCCCGAGGGCCGAACGCCGTTCGGCCCTACCATGGGTTACCCTCTCGCCTCTCCCCGGCCCTCTTCATCGCCACCCGGCATGGTATCCCGAGAATAGTTCGGGGGCTCATTGTATTCCAATTTGCCCTCGTCTGCACGGCAGACGCTGTGCTCTTTGCGGTGGGCAAGGACTCACCACAGAGCGCGCAGAGGTCACAGAGGGAAAAACTTCGGCGCGTACATGTAGGTACCAACGATTGCCGTTCCTTGTTTGTCGACCCACATTTCTTTCTGCGACTATGCTCCGTGATCTCCGTGGCCTCTGCGGTGAAATCCTTGTTGGGGCGCGGCTGATCCGTCACGGTTGGTCGTAGTCCTTCAACTGCCGGACCCAAATATTTCGATAGCGCACCAAGTCGCCATGATCCTGGAGCCGGACCGGGCCTGTCGGGCCGCGATCAGTGTAACGCGGAAAAATGCGGTGTCCGGTTTCGCCCATAAGGGCAGTGTGGTTGTGGATCACCACGCCGTTCTGAAAAACCGTGATGTAGGCCGGGGTTTCAAGTTTTCCATCCTTGAACTGCGCGGGGTTGAAGATGATGTCATAAACCTGCCATTCGCCGGGGTCACGGCAAGGGTTCACGAGCGGCGGGTACTGGCCGTACATCGCGCCCGCCTCGCCGTCAGCATAGATCAGGTTCCGGCTGCTTTCGAAGACCTGAAGCTCGAAAACGCCAAAAAGAAAAACGCCGCTGTTCCCTTGCCACACGTTTCCCGGCTTGAGGGGGGCAGGAGTCCGCCACTCGACGTGAAGTTGAATATCGCCGAACTCCTCGCGTGTATAGATGTCACCGGTTTTGGGCGCCACCTCCATGTAACCGTCACGCACCATCCATGCGGTGGGATCGCCTTTCGCACTTCTCCACTGGGAAAGATCCTTGCCGTCGAACAGAACTTTCGCATCGGACGGCGGAAGTCCCGCGCGCGCTTGCGTGCTTTCCGTCCCCGCCGTGACCTTCACCGGTTGCGGACGCCTGGCATCGTGGACGTGCCACTTGCCACCCGGCAGCATGGGCGTGTCCTCGTAGCCCATTCCGGACTCGTGTTGCGCGCTCTGCACCGGACCCAGCAGGAGAATGCCGCCAATGATGAACGCAGTGATAAGCAGGATGAGACTGTTCCAGGTTTTCATCGGATCTCCTCTTTGATGGTTTGTCAATTTGCTCTTGTTGAAACCGGGCTTGCCATTTCGTGCCCCGGGGTTTCTCACCACGCTGGGACGGTTTGGGAGAACTGCCGGAAGGGGGGGCTTCAGCTCCGCCCCTCCAAACCCGTGGCGGGAAATCCGCGCTAGTGTACGCCTTACCCACGCATTTGGGAACCTGGCATTTGAATCTGGCATTTAAATCGATCTTCCCTGCCCCGTGCCGCCTCGAGGGATTTGTAATGGATCATCGAGCGGTTGCTGAGCTTCCCTGCGGGGGAGTAAGATGACCCGCGAGGCCCTGGGATGCAGATCCTCTTTGCCGGAAAGACAGGGCCTTCAGCGCACGCAATAAAGCGAGTCGTCAATAAGGAGTTCTACCATGAAGCAGCGTTCAAGTTGCGGGATCTTGAGACCATGCCTCGCATTCATTGTGATTTTCTCCTCCAGTGCAGTTTTACGCTCGCAGGATAACGGCCTTGCTCCAAAACCACCCATGGGTTGGAACAGTTGGTACGGCAACATTTGCCAGGTGTCTGACGCCCTGATTCGAGCCCAAGCCGACGCGATGGTCCAGAACGGAATGAGGGCGCTCGGTTATGAGTATGTCAACATTGATGATTGCTGGCAGGGCGAGCGGGACGCCCAGGGGATGATCCACGGGGATAAGAACTTTCCCGATATGAAAGCGCTTGCCGACTATGTCCACAGCAAAGGCTTGAAGTTCGGATTGTATTCGTCCCCAGGCCCTACGACTTGCGGCCGCCGCGAAGGCAGCTATGGCCATGAAGAACGGGATGCGCAGACTTACGCTGCGTGGGGAGTGGACTTCCTGAAATACGATTGGTGCAGCGCCGGGCAGGTTTACAAGCCGGAGGAAATGCAGGCCGCCTACAAGAAAATGGGCGACGCACTCAAACGCACAGGGCGGCCGATCCTCTACAGCCTCTGTCAGTACGGGCTCCAGAAGGTTTGGACCTGGGCTCCCTCCGTGGGCGGCAACATGTGGCGCACGGCCGGCGACCTTGATTACGACTACGACCGGGTATCCCTCGTCGGCTTCCAGCAAGACGGCCTGGAACGCTTCGCCGGGCCCGGCCATTGGAACGATCCGGACATGCTGCTGGTCGGCCTGAAAAAGTTCAACGAGGATGAAAATCGCACACAAATGAGCTTGTGGTGCTTGTTGGCGGCCCCGCTGGTGGCGAGCGCTGACCTGACCACAGTTTCTCCCGCGTCGCTCGCCATCATGACAAATCCCGAAGTGATTGCGGTGGACCAGGACGCCGCCGGCATTCAAGGTCACCGGGTTTCGGAAGAAGGCCCACTGGAAGTTTGGGTAAAACCCCTCGCCGATGGGAGCAAGGCTGTCGGCCTCTTCAACCGTGGGGAAGGAGCCAACCCCGTCATCGTAAACCTCAAAGATGTCGGCGTGAAAAAGACCGCCACCGTGCGCGACCTCTGGGCGGCAAAAAACCTGGGCACGTTTCAAGGAAGCTTCACCGCCCATGTTCCAAAGCACGGGGTCGTGGTGGTCAAAATCAAGTAGCGCAACGTGATCGGCACCATCATGGCGGAGTCGGCGGGAGCCAAGAAAGGCCGTGGGAAAGCCGGATTGAGCCTGAAAACCTTCTTCAGGTTAGCTGGGTCAAGCCGCGCACGCCCATCTCGCGGACAAGCTCCGGGGGAAGGATGAAGGTCACTTTCTCATCGATCGCCAGCACTTCTTCCACTTGCTCGACCCCCAGAGACCGGAAATAGGCCACGACTTGTTGAACAAGGTACTCCGGCGCGGACGCGCCCGCCGTGATGGCCACACATTCGGCGCCCTCTAACCACGCAGGCTCAATCTCCGTGGCATCATCGATGAGGAAGGCTTTCGCCCCGGCGCCCTCGGCAACTTCGCGCAGGCGGCGGGAATTTGAACTATTGTCCGAACCCAGAACCAGAACGAGGTCGGCCTCCTCCGCCAGGAGCTTGACCGCCGTCTGCCGGTTTTGGGTGGCGTAACAAATATCGTCACTCGTAGGGGTAATCAAGTTCGGGAATCGGCGGCGAAGAACCTCAATGATGACGTTGGCGTCATCAACGCCCAAGGTAGTTTGGGTGGTCACCGCAACGCGGTCAGGGTCCGGGACCTGTACTTGCTCCGCCTCTTCGATGCTGCCAACCAATTGAATCTGGCCCGGGACTTCCCCCATCGTGCCGATCACTTCGTCGTGGCCGGCGTGCCCCACAAGAATGATGGAGCGGTTCTCGTTGGCGTAACGTACCGCTTCCATATGAACCTTGGTGACCAGCGGACAAGTGGCGTCAATGACCTTCAGGTTCTTCGCCGCGGCCGTGACTCGGACCGCCGGGGAGACGCCGTGGGCGCTGAAAATTACCACCGCGCCATCCGGGACCCCGTCGAGTTCATCGATAAAAACCGCACCCTTGGCAGCAAGGGCCCGGATGACATACTTGTTGTGGACGATTTCCTTGCGAACATACACCGGGGAGCCATAGAGCTCGAGCGCCTTCTTTACAACATCGATGGCGCGGTCGACTCCGGCGCAGAATCCTCGCGGTTTTGCTAGCACCACTCTTTTGATTGGCATCTCAGTCTCTCGACTCAGCCCTCACTTGGGTAGGAAAACCCGAATAGTGATTCTATAGGAATCAAGCGGGTTCGTCAAAATTCGATTATCATAGGATGGATCTTGCTATTACCGAGAAAGGGAATCCGGCTGCGAAACTCTGTGAAAATCATCTCCATCAACGTCGCCTTGCCTCGCGCGGTGAACGCGCACGGGAAACAGATTGAAACGGGAATATTCAAAATCCCTGTCTCCGGGCCAATCGTGGTGAGTAAGCTGAACCTTCAGGGGGACGGGCAGGCTGACCTCTCCGTCCACGGCGGCCTGGACAAGGCTGTTTATCTCTATTCCTGGGATAACATCCTGTACTGGAGGAAAGCGTTGCAACGCGATGATCTGCGGCCAGGGTCATTCGGTGAGAACTTAACCGTGGAAGGGCTAGGCGAAAACGAAGTCGCCATCGGTGATGAATTCGCCATCGGAACGGCGCACTTCGTAGTGACCCAACCGCGCCTCCCCTGCTTCAAGCTGGCGCTGGCACTTGAGACACCGAGTATTCCCAAGACATTCTTGGAAAGTGGGCGCACCGGCTTCTATCTTCGCGTGCTTCAGGAAGGCACCCTCCAGGCAGGAGATCCGATTAATCCTCTTCCCTCTCGTGAACCAGTCAGAGTCACGATTGCCGAATTCGTGGAGCTTTATCGAACCAAGCGCGCCACCCGAGATCAAATCAGAAAACTCCTTAGCCTCGCGGCACTCCCCGAGGACTGGAAAAGCTGGCTCATATCGAAAGGCGAGATTAGAAGTTAGAAGCTGGATGTTAGAAGCGAGGAGCTAGAAGTCGGAAGCAGGGGTTAGAATACGCGTGCAGATCATAGGACTCACAGCTTCTAGCTTCTAACTTCTTAAGTGACGATATCTTCACCACCATCCACGCGGATAACATTTCCCGTCAGCCAGTGGGTTTTGTCGCTCATCAGGGCGGCGATCGCCTGGGCAACATCCTGGGGAGTGGTCAGCCGCCCACCGGGATTGCGCAGGCGCGCAAATTCCGCGAGTTTTTCGATGCCGGGAATCTTGCTGGAGCCGGGCGTAACGGTGACCCCTGCCTGAATGGCGTTGGCGGTAATGCCAAAGGGCATGAGTTCGTAGGCAAGTTGGCGAATGTGCGATTCCATGACCGCCTTGGCGGCTGAAACCGCGCCATAGTTGGGAATCACACTGTGCCCGCCGGCGCTGGTCATGGCATAAATGCGGCTTCCCTGGCCGAACATTTTCCTGCGGAAAAGATCCTGCACCCAATAAACCAGGTTGTTGCCCATCACATCCACGGTCATGTCCATCTGCTGTTGCGTTAATTCCTCGTCGGGGGATTCCCCCAGGTAGGGTTTCAGCGAGCCGAACGCCACCGAGTGCAGGAAGACCTTGACGAAGTGCTCGCCGCCGGTTTTTCCCCAATACTCCTGCATCTGGTTCATCGCCTCGATGCGTTTCGCGGGATCGGCAGCATTAATATTAAAGAAGAGGACGTCCCGGCCAGTTTCACGAATGCTCGCGATGACCTGTTCAACCTGCGGCATATTCGAGCGGCGATCAAAATGCACGCCCAGGATATTGAGCCCGGAACGCGCCAGCTCCAGGCTGGTGGCGGCGCCGAAACCGCTCGACGAACCCACAATCAAGCCCCACGGCGTGGGGCTTATCTTTTCCGTCATAATCAGAGTTTCTCCGCTTAGTGGTTTTGCCCTGCGCTGGCCTTGAAGAACCGTGACGAGTGGCAAGCAATTGCCGATGGCCGATGGTCGATTGTCGATTTTCCATTCTGCTCAATCGTCCGTCGTCAATCGAAAATCGGCAATCCAACTCGTCACTTGCCACTACTCTTAAAATCCTGCTCGACCTGCGTGATGAGGCCAGGGACCATGTCCCGCAGAGCTTGGGCGCATGAAGCATTCAACGCGCTGGCGACGCCCTCGGCGCCGCGCTCCGGAAGAGATGTTTCCAGGCGCTGTTCGCCCGACCATACGAGTTTATGATCGCTGGTTCGCACCAGCGAGAGTGTCAAGGCCAGGCGGACCTTGGGGTTTCCCTCGGAATCAACTTCCTCAAAGCTGAGGACTTTCCCCCCCAATTCATAGTCCACGCGCTCGCGCACGGGAAGCATTTTCACCTGCGTAAAGGCCCCGCTGGATTCCAACCATTGAGCGGTAAACTCGGAGAGGAGCGTGGCAGGGTCTGAGCCCCAGCGATGATACTGGTAGAAGTTTATCTCCGTCGGGGACACATAATAGACGATGCGATCGTCGCGCAGGATTTCCGGGGCGCGGAAGTGTTCTACGCCCAGAACGTAGTTCGTCCTGGGGTCGGTGGGCGCGGGGACGGCGAGCACTTGCAAAGTGTAGTAGTAGGTCTTGGGAACGCCACCGCACCCCGCAGCGAACATGACCGCCAGGAGTCCGAGAACCGCACCCGCTCGGGCTTGGAAGCTACGCTTCCACACGCTCGATGAGGATTCGACGGTCGTCACTTCCTAAATGCTCCATTCGGATTTTGACGCAAGGGATGGGAACATTATCTCCAAGTTTCTCACCCCATTCAACAAGAACTGTAGCCGCCTGACTTGATAAGTCTTCCAGCCCCAGGGTGGCAAGATCGCGCGCGCCTTCGATGCGGTAAAGGTCCGCGTGATAGACCCTGCCGGCGGAGCCGTATTCATGCACTAAAGTGAAGGAAGGGCTCGTGACCTCATCTTCGCCGGCCGCGCCCAAGCCGGCGACGATCCCTTTAACCAGCGTCGTCTTGCCCGAGCCCAAATCACCTTCCAACAGCGCCAGGCAAGGCGGTTGGAGATGCACCGCGATTTCCCGCCCAAAGAGTATGGTTTCCTCCGGCGAATGCGTCACGCGCTCAGCGAGCATTGATAATTGTCGATTGCCGATTGTCGATTGACGATTGACCATTAATAATTGGCTATTGCCGATTGTCGATTAACGATTGAGAACAAGGAAATTTTCTTTGCTTTCAATCGACAATCCTCGCTTGGCAATCCCCAATCGGCGATTATCAATCGGCGATCGACAATCGTCAATCGACAATCGACTTATAGGCTTGCGGGATCTTTTCCAGAAGATCCCCTGCCAACATGGAATGCTGACCCAGTTCTTCGGCGGCAAGGTCGCCCGCCAGACCATGCAAGTATACCGCAGCCGTGGCAACTTCACCCACCGGATGAGTAGGAAATTGCGCCAGCAGTCCCGCCGTCATACCCGTCAGCACATCGCCGGTCCCGCCCTTGGCCATTCCGGGATTGCCCGTGGGATTGACCTCGATCTGTCCGTCCGGAGAGGCAATCAAGGTTCGAAATCCCTTCAGCACCAGGGTGACGCCAAATTGTTGGGAGAATTCGCGCGCTACGGCAACGCGATGGGATTGGATTTCCGCTATCGTCTTCCCCGTCAGGCGCGCCATTTCACCGGGGTGAGGGGTAAAGACAGTCGTGCCCGCCGGCCGGACGTCTTGGCGAAAAGAATCCATGCGGCCGGCAAAGGCATTCAGGCCATCCGCATCCAGGACTACGGGCAGCGAATATTTATTGACGACGGCCCGCACCAACTCCGCGGTCTCGGGGTGTGCGCCGATCCCTGGCCCCACGGCCAGGACGGTTTTCCTCGCCACCAGTTTATCCAAACGCTGGCCCTCCAGGGCGCGAAAGGAGATGGCGCCGTCCTCCGTTTCGGGCAGCGCCTCCGTCATGAATTCCACGCCCAGGGTGGCAACAATGGGCAGCGCGCTCTTGGCCGTGGCCACGGTCACCAGCCCGGCGCCCGCCCGCAATGCGGCTCGCGCGGCCATGGCGGCGGCGCCTGTCTTGCCCATCGAACCGGCGAGGATCAGCACATGCCCGAAATTGCCCTTGTTCGCAGCCGCCGCCCTCGGCTTTCCAATCCAAGCCACGTCCGGCCGGCACGCATAATTCAGGGAGAGACTGGGGTCGCTCTCCAGGGCTTCGGGGGGAGTCCCAATCTGTTTCACCACCCACTCGCCCATGCGCTCGCACGCGGGCGGAAACACGTGGGCAATCTTGGGGGCGGTGAAGGTAACGCAGAAATCTGCGCGCACATGCTCGCCGATGAGTTCGCCGGAATCCGCCGAAATCCCCGAGGGCAAATCCACCGCCAGCACCCGGGCAGCGGGGAATCGCGTATTGATGTCACGCACAACTTCCAGCAGGAATCCTTCCAGCGGCTTCGCCAGCCCCGTCCCCACCAAAGCCACCACAAAGAGGGTGGTGTTGGCAAGAGAGGCCGCGATGGCTTGCCACGCCTCAGGGCCTGCAATGACCTCCGGCGGGCGGGCAGGGAGAAGCCGCGCATAATTCGCTGCTGCGTCTCCGCGCAAAGCCTTGGGGTCCGCAAACAGAAGCACGCGCGGGTCAAATCCCTGTTCACGGAGCAGGCGCGCCACCACCAAACCATCGCCACCGTTGTTACCTTTACCGCAGAGGATCACGATGCGGTGTTGCGCCAGGGGCGCCAGACGCGCCACCAGAAACTCCACCACGCTACGGCCGGCGTTCTCCATCAGCGTAAGGCTGGGAACACCATACCGCTCGGTCGTCAGACGATCAATGCGCTGCATTTCGGAGGCGGTGAGAATTTTCATAATCTTGAGAAGTCAGGAGACGGGAGTCAGAAGTCAGGAGTCAGGAGCAACCACCCCGCCCTTTGGGCACCCCTCCTTGGCAAGGAGGGGAGTTTCATTCTGTCTCCTGACTACTGTCTCCTGACTCCTGTCTCCTGACTCCTGCTTAAAGCATCCACCCGCCGCTTACATTGAGCACCTGGCCGGTGATGAAGGCGGCCTCTTCCGAGGCAAAGAATTTCACCGCCTCACTAATGTCACGGCCGGTGGCGGGCCGACCCACGGGAAAGCGCACGTCGGTGAGGCGCTGTGCTTCCTCCAGGGAAAGTTCCTTCTCATCGATCACGGGGGGGTTCACCACGTTGGCGGTAATCCCATGGCGCGCCTCCTCCAGCGCCACCGAGCGCGTGAAGGCCACAATACCAGCTTTGGCGGCGGAATAAGCGGAGATTTTCGCCTGCCCAAACGCGCGTTCCGCGCCCACCGCGCCCATGTTGATAATGCGTCCCCAGTGCTGCCGGCGCATGATGGGCAATGCGAACTTGGTGGTATAGAAAACGCTGTAGAGGTTTGACGCGATGATGGCGGTCCATGCTTCCACGGTCGATTCAACCACCGGCTTCCACTCAAAGTCGCCAACATTGTTGACCAGGACGTCCAGCCGGCCGAATTGTTTGGCGATGGCCTCAATTAATTCTTTGACCCGCGCGGGATCGGTCACATCCGTGGCCAAAGCCAGGCCTTCTGCTCCCACCGCGCGTAAATCCGACAGAACCTTTTGAGCGCCCAACTTATTGGTGCGGAAGGATACCACCACACGCAGGCCGGCACGCCCCAGCGCCAAGGCGATTTCCTTGCCGATTCCGCGCGAGGCTCCAGTTACCAGGGCAACGCGATTGCGGAGAGCCACACCTCAACTCCTTGATGCAGGAATTAACGCCAAAGTCTACCGAACTTCTGCCGAAGTGGCAACGGCTGCCGGAGGGTCCTACCACGCCCGCGCCAGAACCAAGGTCATGTCATCCTGAAGTTCCGGGCTGCCCGTCCATTCTTCCACGCTCCGGTATATTTCCGTCACCAGAACTTCCGGCGAAGCATTCAACATGCCCCGTGCCACCTCGAGGAGGCGGGATTCCCCGAACTCTTCTCCGTAAGTATTCTCGGGCTCGGTTATGCCATCCGTATAAGCCAGCAAGAGATCATGGGGTTCCACCCGGACTTCCCCCACCTCATACGAGATGGAAGGAAACAACCCCACCACCGTCCCCCCCGTGCGGAGGCGCTCGATCTTGCCGTCCCGGAAGAGGACGGGCGGCAGGTGACCGGCGTTGGTGTAAGAGAGATTGCGGGTTCGGGCATCGTAAACGGCGAAGAAAAATGTCACATATTTTTCCAGCGGCGTGTTCGCGTAAATCTGGCGATTCAATCGATCGACAACGCGGGCAGTGGAAACCCGTGTAAGTGTGGAACTCTGCCCGTCGGCGAAGCCATCGTAAAACTGCGCGCGCAGGGCCGATTGAATGGCCGCCATCAAAAGCGCCGCCGAGATTCCCTTGCCGCTCACATCCCCCAGAACCAGTCCCACACGATATTCATCCAATTTCAAGAAGTCGTAGTAATCGCCGCTCACCGAGCGCGCGGCCTTGCAGACGCCGTAAAGATCCAGGCCTGGCACTCGGGGCACCGATTGCGGAAAGAGTTGGCGTTGCACTTCGCGCGCAATATCGAGCTCGCTCTGCAATCGCAACCGTTCCTGCGATTCCTGCATCAACCGCTCCACCGAGGCCGTCATGCTGTCAAAAGCATCGCCCAGGGCGGTCAACTGATCGTGGGAAGGAAAGTGCGTCCGATAGGAAAAATCCCCCGCCTTAACGCGCTCCGTGGCATCGTAAAGGGTATCCACCGTGCGCGTCATCGAGCGCGTCATCCGGATGCCGATCAGAAGAGCCGCGCCTTCGATCACCAGAAAGATAATGGCCACTGCTTTAAAGATATAAACATAGGCTTCCGATAATTCGCCCAGGGTGGCCAACAACTGGCCGTTGAGCGCAACAATTCGGGATGAAACATAGACAAATGCGGGAGCCCCGGCTTTTTCCTCTTTGTGTCCGCCCCAAACAATCGGGTCGAGCGAGGAAGCTCCAAAAACTTCAAAATCGAAGGGATTTGCCGGTTCCGGGAGCTTGACGGACTTGGAGCTCATCAAGGTACTTAAGACATTGGGTTCTTCGGAAGGTCCCACGCTTATTTGTACATTAGTCGGCTCATGAGGTTTGGCACGCCGGGGCGTGGCCACACCCACAGGGCCAATTCCGTCCCCTACCAAATCCAACAGTTCGGGAGTGAAGGGCTGCGAGAGCAACAGCGTCAAATCACCGGCGGGAGTCTTCGTCCGCTCCACGGAGCGCAAGGCGAGTTGGCCTTGGTCGGCAACGATGTTCGCGTATTCCTCCCCTTTCACCCAGCTGGGTACGCCGGCGGGATTTTCTGCGGGCTTACCGTCCAGGAGAAACGAGCGAGTCACGCCTCCCAGGTGCAGGGTAATAACCAGTCCGGGGTAGCTCTTCGTATAGCCGATCAACTCGGTGACGTAGAAGTTTCGAATCCTCTCCAGCAAGGCGGGCGGCGATTTTTCACCACCGTATCGCGCCTGGTGGAGCACCACGCGGTTGACTTGCTCAATTTCGTCGAAGTGGTCGTGCAGCCTCTGGACCACCAGGAAGGCCGCGAATTGCCCATTGATGATGAACGCTCCCAAAAGGACAAGTACGATGATGAGGGAAATGGGGACAACACCGATAAGAATATACGCCACCACTAAGCGCCGGTTGAGTCGCCAGAGTAAACGGGAACGGAGAAACCGCAACAGGCGAGTGAGGTAGTAGACGCCGGAAACCAGTGCACAAACCCAGAACACGAACCAGAGGAGCCCGGGGGCCCCGCCCGAGGCACGAGTAAAGCGGTCCACGACCCCCAGGGCGGCGCCGTAAGCCAAGACCCATGCGGTGAATCGCGCCCAGCGGCGCGTCCGGTATTCCTCGATTAGGATTTGGAACGCTTTCGTGAGCATATGCGTAGGCCGGGGTTAGGGGATAGGGATCAGGCGTTAGGGATTCAGAATCTTCCTTCCCGGACCCTCGAATCCCGGAGCCCGCGTCCGGTGTCCTCGATCACTAATCCCTAGTCCCAAGTCCCGTCCCGTTTTCTCTCCGCAATCTCCAGCCCACTGTGCCGGCGGCTATAAGTGAAGTAGATGACGAGCCCGATGGCCATCCACACGAACAAACGAATCCAGGTATCGCGCGGCAAGCCCAACATCTGTGCTCCGCACACGACGATGGCCAGCGGACCCACCAGCCACACCCAGGGAGTGCGGAAGGGGCGGCGAATGTCGGGGTGGCGCTTGCGCATGACCATCACTGACGCGCTGACAATTACAAACGCCAGCAAGGTTCCGATGCTCACCAGTTCCCCCACGATCCGCAAGGGCAGCAAGCCACCGGCCACCGCCACGCAAGCGCCCGTCAGGGCCGTGCTGATGTAAGGGGTGCGGAAGCGCTCGTGGATGCGGCCAAAAGCCTTGGGGAGAAGGCCATCGTGCGCCATGGAATAAAAAACCCGCGTCTGGCCGAGCATCATCACCAGGATAACCGCCGTGGTCCCGAGCAGCGCGCCGATCTTGACGATGGGCGAAAGCCACGCGCGGGCGGGGGTTGAGTCGATGGCAATCGCCAGCGGATCCGCCACATTGAGTTGTCGGAACGGCTCCAAACCCGTCATCACCATAACCACCACAATATAAAGAACCGTGCAAATCCCCAAGGAACCCAGGATGCCAATGGGCATATCGCGTTCGGGATTCCGAGCCTCCTGCGCCGCCGTGGAGACCGCGTCAAACCCAATGTAGGCAAAGAAGATTATCCCCGCCCCGCGCAGCACTCCCGAGAAGCCGAACTCACCGAAAACTCCCTGGTTAGGCGGGAGAAAAGGATGCCAGTTCGCCCGATTCACATAGAGCGCACCGACAATGATGAACAGCACCACGACGCCCACTTTCACCATCACGATGAAGTTATTGAAATTCGCGGATTCGCGGATGCCGATAATGAGCAGGGTCGTAATCAGCACGATGATAAAGGCGGCAGGCACATTGAAAAGAGGGTGGACCGCCGTGCCGTCCGCGAGTTGGATCGATTCCCAGGGACTCCTGCTCAACTCCGCGGGGAAGGGAATGTGCAGAGTTCTTTGCAGGAAGGAAACCAAGTAACCCGACCAGCCGATGGAAACGGTGGTGGCGCCCACCGCATATTCGAGGATCAAGTCCCAGCCGATAATCCAGGCGAGGAATTCCCCGATCGTGGCATAGGAATAAGTGTAGGCGCTTCCCGCCACGGGAATCATGGCGGCAAACTCGGCGTAGCAGAGCCCCGCGAAAGCGCAGCCCACACCGGAAAGGATCACTGACAGCACCAGCGCCGGCCCCGTATGTTGCGCCGCAACACCACTGAGAACGAAGATGCCGGCGCCCACGATGGCGCCAATGCCCAGCGACATCAGCGCCAGCGGGCCCAGGGTGCGCCGCAAACCGTGTTCAGATTCCGCTGCCTCCGCGCGCAAGAGTTCGAGACTTTTCTTCTTCCACAAACCTGGCATTCTGCCTCCCTCTGATGAAGACTCACCGCAGAGGGGCGGAGGCGCAGAAGTTCAAAAGCAATATGCCTTTTCTCTGCGTCTCTGCGTCTCAGCGGTAAAGATAGCTACTCCGGCGCCACCCCCACTGCTCCCCGAGACGCTTCCCCTGCGATCCCACGCCTTCGCCAGAAATAATAGATCGGAATGCCGATGGCGACGATACTCAGACCGGCAAAACTCCGCAACGTTTTGTGGGTCAGCAAAGCCAGCTCCACAAACGAGGCGAAAGCGATGTACAGCAGGGGAAGGATGGGGTAACCCCAAGCCCGATAAGGGCGCGGCGCCTCTGCGCGCGTATGCCGCAGCCGGAAGATGCCCGCGATGGTCAAAATATAAAAAAGCACGACGGCGAAAATCACATAGTCCAGCAGTTCGTTGTAACTGCCCGTGAGGGTCAGGATTGCCGCCCAAACCGCGGAGAACATCAGCGAAACTGCTGGCGTGTGACACTGGGAATGGATCCTCCCCACGGAGGAAAAGAACAGGCCATCCTTCGCCATGGCGTAATACACGCGTGCCCCCGCCAGAACCAATCCGTTGACGCAGCCGAAGGTGGAAACCATGATGGCGACGGCCATCAGTCCCGCGCCCCGTCCCCCCAGCATGGCCTGAACAGCGGCCGTAGCGACGCGGTCCTCCGCCGCGTGTTGGATCCCCTGCTCCAGCAGTCCACCCTGGGGCACTCCAAAGAAGGGCAAAGCGCGATAATACGCCCAATTGCAGGCAAAATAGATGACGCAGACCGCCGTGGTGCCCATAAAGAGCGCCAGGGGCAGGTTGCGTTTGGGATTGATCACTTCGCTGCCGGTAAAAGTGACGTTGTTCCAGGCATCGGAGGAAAATAGCGGCCCCACCAGCGCCACGGAAACCATCGTCAACGTGGCCATATCCCCATGCGCGCCCTGCCAGAAACCCTGGACGGAGGAGGCCGGTACGGGATGGCCAAAAGCCCACCAAATGCCGAGCCCCAGCACTCCGATAAGGGCTCCGACCTTTAAAACCGTGAAGACATTTTGAACTCCCGCGCCCACTCGCAACCCGAAAATGTTCAGCACACTCAGGAAAAACAACACCAGAATGGCGACCAGTTGTTGCGATGAGACCGTAAACGCAATTGGGCGGCCGAAGACCGTGAGAGTCCCGAGGTTAAGCAGAATAGTTTTGGCCGAAACCCAAGGGACGAATACACCGAGGAATTTCCCGAAAGCCACCGCCACAGCGGCCACGGTACCGGTTTGAATCACCAGGAAGAGCGTCCAGCCGTAAAGGAAACCAAAGAGCGGGCCAAAGGCTTCACGCAGGTAGATGTACTGCCCGCCAGCCTGCGGCATCATGCCCGCCAGTTCACCATAGCTGATGGCCGCGATGACAGTCATCAAACCACTGACCACCCAAGTGAGAAGAAACAAGCCCGGCGACCGAACCTGACGGCCGACGTCAGCCGCCACAATGAATATCCCGGACCCAATCATCGAGCCCATAACCAGGGTAGTGGAGTCAAAAAGACCGAGGCCCTTGACGAGCCCGGAGGATTGCGGATTGGTCGCAGAAGAAGTTGGCAAAATGTTCCTTCTAGGGCCGAGCGGCGTCGGCCCGGGATTCAGAGGGAATGCGAGTCTCGTCCCAATTCGCCAAGGCCCCATCCCTATCTTCCAACCACGAACTCCGCCGCTAAAACCTTCACAAACTCTTGTGCCCGCTCGATGATGTCCGGCGCGCCCACCAAGCCGCGAATGACCGCTACCGAATCTGCCCCGGCTTCGATCACCGCCCGCGCGTTTTCGGGGGTTATTCCCCCGATGGCCACCAGCGGCTTACGCGTGGCCTTCCGCGCTTGACCGAGACCCCCAAGACCCACCACCGCGTCCGGATTCTCCTTGCTGGCGGTGGGAAAGATGGGGCCAAAAGCAACGTAATCCGCCGTGGAGTGGTCGGCCTCCCTCACCTGCTCCAGAACGTGGGTGGAATAACCTATCAACTTGCCGGGACCCAAAAGGGCGCGGGTGGACTCTACTGGCAGGTCATCCTGCCCCACATGCACTCCATCGGCATCCACAGCGCGGGCGACATCGGCGCGGTCGTTGACGATGAAAATTCCCCCCGCGTTGCGCACACATTCGGCTACCCGCTGCGCACTCGCGTAGAGTTCGCCGGAAGACGCGTGCTTATCTCGAAGTTGAATAAGCCGGACGCCTGCCGCCAGAAGAGCTGCCGCCACCTCGACGGGGGGACGGCCGCCCCCCTGAGCAGGGTCAATTATGGCATAGAGGCGTGGGATTAGAACAGCATCGGGTGATCGGGTGATCGGGTGATCGGGTGATCTAACCATTCAATGTTTCCCTGGTCTCGTCATCCGCCATTTGGTCCACCGGTCTCGGAAGAAGCGGCGGAAAAGTGTTCTTGAGGTGTTTCGCGTTGCGTAATAGGCTGATAAGATCCCGAAAATTGAATCACCCGATCACCCGATCACCGGATTGTCGCCATTGCGGGCAAATCGGCTCAAGAAATGGGTGTCGAAATTCCCCGCCTGGAAATCCGGGTCGGCCATAATCTTTTGGTGAACAGGAACAGAAGTGGAGATACCCTCGATAATGAACATTTCCAGAGCCCGGCTCATGCGGCGGATGGCCTCCTGGCGGTCTTTGCCATGCACGATGAGCTTAGCGATGAGGGAATCGTAATAAGGTGGGATCACCGACTCGGCATAAGCGGCCGTATCAACCCGTACGCCGGTGCCTCCGGGTTCGTGGAAGACGGTTATCTTCCCCGCGGAAGGGGCAAAGGTCTGGGCATTTTCGGCGCAAATGCGGCACTCGATGGCATGCCCGCGCAATCCAATCGTCTCGCCCTCGAAGGGCACATGCCCACCCGCCGCAATCAGGATCTGATGCTTTACCAAGTCCAACCCCGTCACCATTTCCGTCACCGGATGCTCCACCTGAATACGCGTGTTCATTTCCAGAAAGTAGAGATTCCGCTTTTCATCCATCAACAACTCAACCGTGCCTGCGCTCGTGTAGCCTATTTCCTGAAGCGCCTTGATAACCTGACGCCCGACGCGCAGGCGGATCTCCTGATCAATTTGAGTGGACGGGGATTCCTCCACGAGCTTCTGATGACGGCGCTGAATGGTGCACTCGCGCTCGCCCAGGTGGACCACCCTCCCGTGCTGATCGCCCAGAACTTGAAACTCGATATGCCGGGGAGAGGTGATGTATTTTTCCACATAGACATCGGGAGTTCCAAAAGACGCCGCCGCCTCATTCTGCGCTGTCTGGAAGAGATGGGGGAGTTCGTCCGCCGAGGGCACAATCCGCATTCCACGGCCGCCCCCACCTGCTGCGGCCTTGACCATCACGGGGTAACCGATGCGCTCCGCCTCCTTCAGGGCCTCTTCCTGCGACGAGATCACTTCCGAGCCCGGCAACACCGGCAGGCCCAATTCCAGCATCCGAGCACGCGCCCGATTCTTGTCACCCATCAGGCTGATGACTTCTGGGCGGGGGCCAATATAAGTGAGATTTGAAGCCTCGCAAACGTCGGCAAAATAAGCGCTCTCCGCCAGGAAACCATAACCGGGATGAATGGCTTCCGCGCCGGTGATTTCCGCCGCGGAAATAATGCTGGCCACATTCAAATAACTGTCGGCGCTTCGCGGCGGGCCGATGCAGACTGCCTCATCTGCAAATCGCACGTGCAAAGAGTAACGGTCGGCCTCGGAATACACTGCGACAGTGGGGATTCCCAATTCCTTGCAGGCGCAAATCACCCGCAAAGCGATTTCCCCGCGGTTGGCGATTAGGATTTTCTTGAACATGCTGAGAAAGACACTTGATAGTTTATAGTCGACAGTTGATAGTTTACAGTTGACAGTTGATAGTTAAGGCTCGCCGGGTTTATCCAGTTATCGCAATGCTGGCGAGGAGAATTCCCTGCTCGTCAGGGTCTGCATCGCCGACCGCGCGTTCTGAGTCTTGACGGAAAGTCCTTGCTCAACTCTTGCTCGCAGAGCGTTCAGCATCCGAGCAATCTCGGTGATCTCTGCCAGAGGCCCTGCGCTGGCCTCGGGGGACAAATATGCCAAATCCCGGCCAAGCATGATCAGATATTCCGTTTCTGCGAGCGATCCCTCAGCAATGTTAATGAATCGGACGTAATCCTGGCCGCCAAGGCGTTTCGTCCCCTCCGCAATGTTCGGGGGAACCGAAACTGCCGCCCGGCGGAGCTGCGACATGATGCCGAAACACTCATAACCGGGGAAGTTTTTCGTTAGTTGGTAGATTTCAAGCACCAGCGCGTGGCTCCTCTGCCATGCCTTCAAGTCTTGGAAGCGCTGCACGTTTCCACCTCTAAGAGTTGATAGTTGATAATTGATAGCCAGGGCGCTGCACGTTTCCACGTTTTTATTCTACCAACCGCCACAGGGCTAAATGGCTGCGTGCTATTGACTATGAACTATCAACTATCGACTATGAACTACTTCTATTTTTTCCGCGCAGGTTCGATGGCAAACAGGGATTGCCCGTACTCCACCGGCTGGCCATTTTCGACGTAGCCGCGGACAATCTGCCCGGCAACCTCTGCTTCCAGTTCGTTCATCAACTTCATGGCTTCGATGATGCAAATGACTTGGCCGACCTGCACTGTGTCACCCACCTTGACAAAAGGCGGAGCGTTGGGCGCGGGCGAGGAGTAGAAGGTCCCCACAATCGGTGACTTCATGATGAAAAGGCCCTCGGTGGAATCCGCGGCCGGTTCGGGCCCCGCCGGAACGGACAAGGGCGCTGAACCGGCGACCGACGCCACCGGGATCACGGGGGCCGGAGGCGGTGCGGCTACGACCGGCGCGGCCCCAGCAGCAATAACATACCCGTTGCTATTTCCGGTGTTCACAGGGTGAGAATTCCCGCGCCGGACGCGAATCTTGACTCCCTGCTGCTCCATTTCAAATTCCGTGATTTCCTTCCCCGCCAGGAGGTCCAGCAACTCCTGGATGTCGTTCAGGTTCCAGACCCGCCCGGGCTCAGGAACGTTGCGTGTGGAATTCTTACCGGGCATTCGTTTGCTCCCCTGCCGCTAGCATTTGCAATCCCCACCGCAAGTAGCGGCTCTAAGGAAAGTCAGCTTATGACCCAGCGTTCTTTCGATGCTGGGGTAAGAACCTCGGGGCCCTCGGGCCCCACTAACACCGTATCCTCAATGCGGATTCCGCCCAACCCTTCCAGGTAAACCCCCGGCTCGACCGTGACCACTGCGCCGGACCTCAGGCAGGTGGTTTCCCCTTTGCCCAAGCGCGGCCGTTCGTGAATCTCCAGGCCCACCCCGTGGCCGGTGCTGTGGGTAAAGTACCGGGCAAGCCCGTGTTTTGCCAGGATGCGGCGTGCCGCGGAATCAATTTCCCCGGCCGAGGCCTTATCCTGGACCGACCGGACAGCCCCCCTTTGGGCCTTCAGTACCGCGGAGTAGAGGTTCCGAACACGGCGATTCGGTTCACCTAAACAGACCGTCCGCGTCATGTCAGCGGCGTAGCCCCCGAGTATAGCACCGAGGTCGAAGATTACCAACTCACTTTCTTGCAGTGCCTTAGAGGAAGGGCGCGCATGGGGGTAGGCCGAGCGGGGCCCGGAGGCCACAATCGTCTCAAAAGCCGCGCCTTCCGCTCCTTTTTTGCGCATCCGGTACTCGATTTCCGCCGCCAAGTCCTGTTCTGTCACGCCCGGCCGGACATGCGGCAGCATCTCGGCAAAAACCTCTGCCGTCACTCTTCCGGCGCTGCGAATGGCCTCAATCTCACCACGGTCTTTGACCACGCGGAGTTCCTCAATCAGATCTCCCGCAGGTTTCAGTTGAAGACTATTTCCTGCCTCCTTGCTAAGCTGCTCGAATTGCGCGCAGGTGAGGTTTGCGGCCTCGAAAGTGGCTTCCCGCACCCCATTCTTTCGGAACCAGCTTGCTGCCCCCTTGAGGATTCCTTTCTTTTCCTCGATCACCTCCACGCCTTCAGCCTGTTCCTGTGCCTGGAGCGTGTAACGGGGATCAATCCACAAGATTCCTTGCCGCGGGCCCAGCAGGGCGATGCCAGCGCTGCCGGTGAATCCCGTCAGGTAACGTACGTTTACCAAATGGGTGACCAGTATGAGGGGAACGCGGCGGGTTTCCATCAGAGCTCGCAGCCGCTCCTGGCGGGCTCGAAATAAAGAAGAAGATTGTTCTGCGCACATGGCTATAAGCAAAAAGGAGGAGACCAAGGTCTCCTCCTTGATATCAGCAATCGACGGCGTGCGCTTGCCTGGCGAAAAGGCTAGGCCCCAAGTACCTTCGGCGATACGAAGAAGAGCAACTCCTGGTCTGTGTCCTGAACGTTGCTCGTCTTGAACAAATGCCCCAGGACGGGGATGCTTCCCAGCCAAGGCACATAGGTTGCAGACTTGCTCCTGGTGGTCACCGTAATGCCGCCGAAGACCACGGTGCCCCCATCGGGAACCAACACAGAGGTGGTTGCTTCCTGAGTGTTAATCTCTGGTCCCACCTCCGCAATCGACGCGCCAACGGAGTCATTGAGCACGTGGATGATCAAAAAGATATTGTTGTCATCAGTCACTTGCGGCGTAACCGTGAGCTGTAAGGTGGCAGCATAGTACTGAACGGAAACGGTGTTGTTAATAGAGGTCTGGATGGGGACCTGCACACCTTGCTGGACCATTCCCTGCACATTGTTTTGCGTCACGATGGTGGGACGGGAAATGGTCTTCGCCTGATCGCGCTCTTCTTGTGCCGTAATGACCGCATTGATCACGTAACGAGACGACGCGTTGGTAATCGCAATGGCGCCAAACCCGCTACTGGGGCTCTGCGGGATGGTCAGGCCGCTAAATGGGGCAACCGCATTTGGGACCGAATTGTTCGGCGTGATGCTGGTGTTGGTGCTGGAGCCCGTCGCTGATCCGGCGACTGTGGACTGGTTGACAAACGAGCCTGACAAGGCCGAACTCAGGGTGCGAGTAAAGTCGGCGTTAGCCAGTACTACCCGCGCTTCAATGGAAACTTGCTTCGCCTTCTTATCGAGCTTGGTAACGATGTTCTCGATGATGGGAATCTGCGTCTGAACGTCGGAAATGATCAGCGTGTTGGCACGGACATCCACCAGCACGGTGCCCCGGCGGCTGAGGGCGCCGCCTCCCGTCCAGGTTTTGAGCAAGGTTGCGATGTCTTGAGCCTTGGCGTAATTGATGGGCCGGAAGACCGTTACCAGCGGGGATGCATTCATGCGGGCATCGGTTAGCTTTGTTGCCGAATCCTGCTCCGCCGTCAAAGTTTCCACTCTCGCAATCCTCAGGACGTTGCCTTCCAGAACTTTGCCCAAGCGATTGTTCTTCAAGACGATGTCCAGGGCTTGGTCCCAGGGGACAGAATCCAGCACCAGCGTGACGGCGCCAGCCACATTGGGATCGATGATGATGTTTAGTCCGCTGATTTCGTGAATCAAGCGGAAGAAGTCCTTGAGGTCAACATCCTTTAAATTCAGTGAGATCGGCTCGCCGGTGTAGACAGGTTTGGCTTCCCCAATGGGGCCGGCGGGGTTGGCTGGAGGAGCTCCCTGCGCCGCCTGGAGCGCAACATCCTGTCCAAGAGTCAGTGTTTGGGCAGCGTGCTCAGCGCGCAACGCTTGCGGTGTTGCGCTGGCCGGAGGCGGGAGCGGAGCGGCCACAGCTTGCTTCGAACTGACCATAGCGGGCAACGTGCTTTGGACGTCCGTTTTCACAGCGTCCCGGGTCTCCGCCCGAATAGGCGGGGTCACCGTGGGCTTCCGGTCAGTTACTTCCATAGTGGGTGCTGCAGCGCTCACTTTGGAGATGGCGGCGGGAGCCGGCGCCGCGGCAGCGGTCTCTATGGTCTTGCTTTCCGCGGGCCTCGCTTGTGGAACTAGAGCCTTGGTAGGGAGAGTTGCCGAAATCGCCGCCCCGCGCGGACGCAGCTCAATGCGAACGCCCGCAGGTGTGGCGTGAACGTCAAAGGCGGGATTCCCATTCAATTCTGCCACTACCCGAACAAGTGATGGGTCCTTGGCGCGGAATTGCCCAATGCGAACCGACTTCAGAACCGCCGTGTCGGCTGGATAATCTTTCTGGGGGGAGTTATTCTGCGCATCCTCAATATCGACCACCAGGCGCGCCGGGTTAGGTAACGTCATCACCCGATAGTTGGCGATTCGGGAGGTGGAGACGTCTACAAAAGTCTCGCCGGAATCACCCTTGTCGAAGGTTACTTTCGAGACGAGCAGGAGGCCGCTGGAGGATGCCAGCGGCGCGACGCGAGCAGGGGTTTCTGCCGGGGCTGTAACCGGCGCAGGTGCAGCCGCAGCACTGGGGGGAAGGCTCTTTCCGTAAAGCAACCGTAATTCTGAGCCCTCCTTTTGGACCACGAAGGGATTGGCTTGCTTCGTGTCCACCTGGACGCGGACCACCGGCTGGCCGGAAGCATCCTGATACGGCAGGAGCTTGTAGCCAGAGAATGCCGGGTTCACCCACCGTTGGCTGCGGGCAACACCCTCCACCCTGACGCCCGCGAGGTCGATGAAAAGGGTGTCGGGACTGGCTTGGACGGTTTTATAAGAATAAGTACCGTCCACGCGCAGGACCAGTTCCGTGCCCGTGGGGCTGGCGGATAGCGTAACCGACTTCAAGGTCGCCGCCTCCGAGGCCGCCCATGCGCGGCCCCTGGGGGTAGGGACTATCCCCAGCATCAGCCATGTCACCGTCAGCAGAATAGTCGCTTGTCGTCTCATCTTCCTTCTCCCGGAGCCGAACCCAGTCGCTTCACCACTTCACGAGTCGTCACTCGGCCCTCAGAGTCGAGGACGTTCTCCTTGAAGTAAACTGCGTCCAGCGTGATCTTGCTGACTACGCCGTTGTACACCGACTCGTTCTCTGTCAGGAAATAAGCCCTTTTCGTTTCGTTGGTGACCACGGCGATCAATTTGTTGGTGGTTTGCTCCCGAACCCAACCCTTGAACGTCAACTGTGATATAAGCAAGCCACGAGCCCCTGGCGGCAAAACCCCACCCGGCGACGCGCTTTCCAATATGTTCTCGGCACCGCCCTTACCGCCAAAAGCCTCAGGAAGCTTGAAAGGGTCCCGTTTCCCCTCCGCCAACGTGGAACTTTCGGAGCTTGCCGTCGTGCTCTTGCGTTGGGCCGGGGCCTGGGAAGACTTTACCGGCGTGGCCCTTGCCCTCTTCTGCCCGGATGTTGGCGCCGTTTTGGCGCTGGGAAGGGAGCTCTTCGAGGATTGCTGTTGCGCCCAACTCGGCGAGACTCCCATACCCAGCACGAGAGCCGCTAAAAGCAGAAGCCGCATTGCCTGTACCCTTTGAGTGCGTTGAAAGCTATGCTTGGCCATTGTCCTCATCCTGCTCACTATTTCTTCTTAGGAGGTGGCTCCGCCGCGGTCAGAGGCTTATTGTAATAGGTGGTCAGCACGCAATTCGCCCCGACCGTCTCGGTGGTTGCTACCTTGTACGCCCCCATGCCGCCGCCCTCCGGTGCACCGAGAGAGAGGCCCGAAACACTCATGATTCGCTGTTCATGCGCGAGTCGATCAAAGAAGCTCAACAAGCTGTAATAAGTTCCGTCCAGATGCACGGCGAAAGGCATCTCCACATAGTAATCCTTCACCGCCGGAGGCTTAGGAATAAAGGTCCGGATCTGAGTGCCCGTGCTCGACCCGTCTGCAAACACGGTTTTCATGAACTCATCGGTGGCCTGTTCGTCGGGAACAATGGAACGGAGCGTTTCCAACTGGCTTTCTAATTGCTTGATGCGGTTCAGATACTCTGTTTGTTGTTGCCGGAAGGCTTCGTTCTTGTCGTTCTCATCCTTGAGCTTTTTTACTTCACTTTGCAATTTGTCCTTCTGGTCACTCAAGGGCAAAACGAAGTACCAGCACGTAGCGCCCGCCAAGGCAACTGCCACCGCCGCAAGAATAACTCCCTGAATCGAAGCCGGAAGATCGTTGAAGGTCTTGGCCATCTTCTCTACCCTCTCCTACAATGCTCGCCTTGGGGGCGGAGCTTGCGGGGGTGCGGCTTGTGGCCCCCGGGGTCCACCGGAAGGTCCCATCCCAGGGCCGCCGGGGCCCTCTGGTGCGCCTCCCGCCGTGGGGGAAGTCCCCCCTCCTGGCGATCTAAACTGGCAACTCAGCGTGAACTTGTAAGTTAGGCGATCATGTTGATCATCCTGAAAGAATTGCTCCAACTGAACGTCATCAAAAGATCCGGAATTCTTCAAGAAAGCCAGGAAACTCGCCATGGAATCAACCGTGCTGGACTGCCCTTTGAGCTCTAATCGATCACCCGCCGGAGCCAGCGTATAAAGATAAATATCGTTGGTTTTGTTGACGATGTTGCCCAAAGCGCTCATCAATTCAACGGGGCCGACGCGGCTGTTCTGCAACGCCTGAATGGTATTGATGCGGGTCTCGAGGTCCTTCAGCCGTTGCTGGTATTTCGCGTTCTGGGACTTCACCAGCGCCAGCTCCGTTTGCCGGAGCTTTTCCTGACTCCGCCTTTTCTCCAGATCCGCGATTTGATTGGTCCAGACCTTATAAATGATGCCGACAACCCCGAAGCAGATAATCAGCGCACCCACAAAAATCACCACCTGAGTAGCCTTGGGTGTCGGTGGTCCTCCCACGGACGGGACCCTGGACGGAGGCGGTGCGACTCCTAAAAGGTTGATCTTAATCATGGCTAATCAAAGCTCCTCAAAGCCAGCCCCACCGCAACGCTCATACGGGGAGCAATTTCGTCCACGTAACCCACATCAAACTTCTTCCCATCGACCACCACCGTTTGGAACGGGTTGATGGCCTCCACGGGAATGTTGAACTCCGCTTTGAGCTGATCCAGAAGACCTTCGATTTTGGCGGTTCCGCCGGAAACATAGATGTGCTGGATGTTCTCGGTCGACGTGGTCTGCCGGAAGAAATCGAATGTCTTCTGAATTTCCAGCATGAGGATTTCGGTCACCGACCGCAGGTGGGGAATTTTCTGGTCCTGAGTCACGTTGGGAACCTCAAACCCTTGCTTGAGCCTTTCCGCGTCCTCGAAGCTCAAGTCGAGTTCCTTCTGGAGCGTGTCGGTGTACTGGTTCCCACCCACGGAGACGTCGCGGGTGAACAAGGGAGTGCCACCTCGTCCGATCACGATGTTCATGATGCTGGCGCCGATGTTGAGCAGCGCCGCCATCTGGTCGGGAGGCACTTCATAGTTCACCTCGAAAGCGTTGTAAACCGCGAACCCATCGTAGTCGACGACCGTAGGGATCTTGCCGGCCTGGCTCAGCACATTGGTGTGATTGAGGATCTTCTCGCGCTTGACCGCCACCAGCATGACGTCCGTTCCGCTCCCCGACGGGGCCGGGCCCAACGACTGGTAGCTCAGGTTGACATCCGTCATGTCAAAGGGAATGTGCTGCTGCGCCTCGTAAGGGATAGCATTGTAAAGCTCCTCATCGGAGTTGGCTGCCACCGTGACGCGCTTGACGATAACCGAGTGGCCGGAGACAGAAGTCGCCACATTCTTGGTCTTGATGCGATTGTCGGTAAAGATTTTCTCGATGGCTGAAGATACCGACAGAGCATCCATGATGGCGCCATCCACCACCGTATCCTGGCCTAGAGGCTCAATCCCCAGGTTCACGAGCTCATAGGAGTTGCCCTTCCTCCGCAATTCGACCGCCTTGACGGCGCTCGACCCGATATCCAATCCCACCAGGCTTTTGGCTTTTCCTAACCCAAACATTGGCGATACTCCCTACCGAGCGGTGGCGCGCAACCTGCGAGCCGCTCGCTGTTCGAACTGCGCGCTTTGCTTCTCCATCCAGCGGTCCAGGACGGTCTTCTTGAATTTCCAGCGGTTACCAAGTTTGAAAGCTGGGATCTTTTCTTCGTATACATACTTATAAAGGGTTTCACGCGAGACTCCGAGATACTCCGACGCCTCCCGGATGTCCATGACCTCTCTGGTCTCTGTCATGCTCATAACCTTCCGCGCCGAAATCGTGCCTGGTACGCTGGCCAATCAAGAAAGTCAAGATTCGTTCCTGACTTTAATGCTTGATGCGCTTATACGACGCACGCATTTTTCTTGTCAAGAAGTATTTTACTAGTCTTATGTGTTTCTTCGTATTTTGTGGGTAGGTTTTCGGGCTATTTGGGGAGATTTACAAATCCTGTAGTGTATTTGTGGAATAGCACTACCAGATATGTGCCCACAGATTTTTTCGTTTTTTAGGGGCTTTTTGTCATGTTTGAGCAGCTTTCAGGGGGGGATTAGGGCATTGGCGGTCGGCGAGAAGGGGGTTTCTTAGGTGTTCCTTGGAATGTCGAATGCCCGACTTTTTCCGTTGCCAAACCCTCCCGCAAGCTCATACGTTGTTTCGTCATGCGTGCTTTGATTGTTGAAGCAAATCCGAGCGCACCTCGAAATCAACACCGCATCACTGAACCCTTCTGCTATTCACTCCGCAGGGGCTCGCTGTGACCCGCCAGGCTTCAACTTGCGGATCATGCTCTAACTTGGAATCCACCCTTGGTGGAATCGGGGAGGGGGGGCATAGCTTTAACTTCGCCACGAACTGGTGTTGCCTATCGGTACCTTCACAAGCAATAGAAGAACTTCTCCTTGGGGATGCAGCAGCGATTTCATGTTGCCACTATCCCTCGTTCATGGCGATGTAAAACTTGCAGATTCACGTATTGCGGAGACTGTTTAGCCCATGAACAGGGGCGAATAACCCTATTTAAAGACCTGGTTTTCGTCGAACCTGGGTAACATTCAAGGAAAATCTGGGGCACCTCGTGGGGAATTATGTCTTCGCCCTGCGGCCGAAAATACGGGCAAGGACATAGGTCTAATGTAGGCAGCGTTAAGCGGCCAGCCTTCAAACAAAACTTAATTCTGGGACGCGCCGACGCCACTCGCCAGTGTCAACTCCGAATAGGCCATGGTGATTTGAAGGCCAATCTGCTTGTCATGAACATCCACATTCATGGCGGTGTACGGGTTCGAGTGACCGGGATTCTGTGCCTCCCAAGCAAGCTGTTGAGCCATCTTCAGGCCGTCCAGCACCTGCCGGAGCGTGGCCGCGTCCGTGGATGTAGCGCAGTTGAGTTTCAGATCCAGGTTGACCTTGTCCGTCGCATCAATGGTATAGGTCAGGGAATCCACTTTCTGGAAAACCTGCCCCCAATCCAACTTCAAATTGTTTTGGGCTGATAACCATCCACCGAACCAATCGGCAACGGCTCCGCCCAGGGCGATTCCCCAAATGGGCGCGTCCTTATTGACGTTGCCGATCAGGCTGCTAAACCGTGCGTCCGAATTCAGGTTCGGCGCCTGCCCTGCGTGCGCCTCCAGCAACGACGTCAGGGACGAGAGCGGCCCGAAAGCCCCGAGGGAATTCTCCAGAATGACGACGCAACTTCCCGCCACGCCCGCCGACAAACAATACGCCTGCTGTCCGGATATCGGTGTGGGCGTGAGGTTTTGCGCGGCAGCGCGATTAGCAACCTGCGCCTTGTCAAAATGGCCGAAGGCATAACCGTAAAGATCCATTTCTTTATCGCCAGGCTTCCACCCGATCATCAAGTCGTCGATGTCGTCCTCGCGGATTCCGATCTGGTCCAGCGCCGATTCAAGCTGCTGCAAGCGCGGCCCCAGGAATTTTCCCCGTAAGCTCTGGTAATTGGGAAGCTTGCGCAGCTTGGAAGGGCTGGAGTATTCCACGCGCATGGTCTGGGTAGGAAGCCCGGACATGGCCGTAGTGACAAAATCCTGCCCGGCGCCTTTCTGGGGAATCCCCCCGAGCACCATCACAACCAAAAGCGAGAGAAGGGTTCGTTTCATGTTCACCTCGTCAGAAGTCTTTCGGGCTCACTCGGTGTCTCAGGAACGCCGCACCGTATAACGGTAAGACCATTAACAACATTCGATGTAATTTCAATGTGGCAGGTTTCCTTACCTCCGTCAAGCTCGGGACGGACTCGGGACCCGGGATTCGGGGTTCGCACCAATTCCCAATCGCGAGCCTCGTCAACCGTCGCAATTCGGTCGGGCTGGCAATCCCCTGTCCTCAAGTAAGAACGCGGCCAAGCTAAGACCTTGCAAATGACGTGCCGTCGACTGACCCAAGGGGGCGAGGGGAGTGAATTCAAATTACCCCCCTCCGGGAGCCTTAATTAGCCGCGTGGTTTCGGCCATCAATTATCATTGTCGACGCAGCGCTGGAAGAGCTGATCCAAGAGTTCGAGTCCCAAATCCATCTCTTCCCGCGTGATGGTGAAGGACGGGGCGATGGTAAAGGTATTCTTGTAATAACCGCCCACGTCGAGCACCAATCCGTATTTGCGGCCGCGCGCCTCGAGATCGCCTTTGATCCCTTCGGCAAAAATCCGGTCGGTAAGGTCGCGATCAGGGGTGATGCCATCCGCTTTGCAAAGTTCCAGCCGCAAGGCCAGGCCCAGGCCATCCACATGCCCGATAATTCCCGGATAGCGGCTCTGCAATTTGCGGAGGCCGGCGAGGAAGTACGCCCCTTTTTCATTGACCAACGTTTCGTAGTCTTCCTCCTCCAGCATCTTCAGTGTCTCCAGCGCCACGGCGGTGCCGAGCGTGTTGGACGAGAATGTGGAGTGTGTGGACCCCGGGGGGAATACCTCGGGCGTGATCAATTCCTCGCGCGCCCAGATACCGGAAATGGGGTTCAAACCGTTGGTCAACGCCTTGCCGAACACAATGATGTCGGGCGTGATGCCGAAGTTCTCAATCGCCCAGAATTTACCGGTGCGATAGAAGCCCATCTGGATTTCGTCATCAACAATCAGGATCTTGCGCTCGCGGCAGGTTTGCTGCAAGCGTTGGAAATACTCGCGCGGCGGAATCACGTAGCCGCCGGTTCCCTGCACCGCTTCGATGTAAAACGCGCCGAACTCGGCAGACTGCGCCTTGGCGTCCCAGACACCGTGGTATTCGTTGGCGAAAAGCTGCGCGAATTGATCGTGGCAATAAAGATTGCACGTCTCGGGCTTGAGTTTATACATGCAGCGATAACAGTAAGGATAAAAAATGAACTGCGCGCGGTCGCCGAAGTGTCCGTAGCGACGCCGGTAGCGATAGCTGGAAGTGATGGCGGAAGCGCCCAATGTGCGCCCATGATAACCGCCCATGAAAGCAAACATCAGGTTCTTGCCGGTGTAATTGCGCACCAGCTTGAGCGAATCCTCGATGGCCTGCGAGCCGCCCACGTTGAACTGCACGCGGCCCTTCACGCCGAAACGCTTTTCGCAATACTGGGCGATGCGCGCCGCCACTTCCACTTTTTCCGCGTGCAAGTACTGGCAGGCGAGCTGCGGCAGACAATCCACCTGGCGCTTCAGCGCCTCATTCAGGCGGCGGTTCTTGTAACCAAAGCTCGCCGCGGAGTACCACATTTGCAAATCGAGGTAGGGTGTTCCCTGCTCGTCGTAAAGATAACTGCCCTCGCAATCGACAAATATTTTCGGGGGATCAAGATAATGCACCGTGTCGCCAAATGAGCAGTACTTGCGCTCAAGAGCCAGCAGCGCTGCGGTGCGCGTAGTGGGATCAGAAATGGCCAAGAGGTTCGGGCCTCCCTTCAGATGCTCGAAGATCGGAACTCGCCGCGATTTTCGAGATTCGAATTTCGCTTTCGGGTTACGACAGCGCCGCAACGGCCTGGCGGTAATGCCGGGCAGGCGCCGGGGCCAGCAACTTCTCCAGTGTCGCCTGGACGTCCTTAAAATTCTCGAATGGATGGCAGGCGATGCCGTTCTCCTGGCAGTACGCCAGCAAGTGACGTTTAGCAAACACCACGTCGGCAAACTCCACGGCGAAACGGTCTGACATGCCGTCACCCACAAAGATGACGGGTTGCCGGCCCTCCCTAAGGCGACGGATGAGCGCCGCTTTGCAAGTGGCGCACCCGTGCGCGCAGGGTTCGGGCGAGTGGGGGAAGGAAGGTGCGAGGCGCCGGCCCTCCACGCGCAGCGCACTCGCAAACAGGCTGGAACCACTGCGAAAATGCCGGCCGACGCCGGCGCGCTTCAAGACGCGGCGAACCACGTAATCGAACCCGTCGCTGAGGATGTAAAGCGGCATCCGCTTCTTGCGCGCGAACTTGCAGAAGGCCGTAAACTCTGCGTCAATGGCCACGGCATCAATGACCGCGTGAAGTTCCTCGGCCGGGGCATCAACCAAGGCGATCTGCCGCTCCAGACACTCGCGCGAGCCGATCATCCCCTGCATCCATTGCTGCTCGATTTCACGCCAGGAGGGGTGGGCAAGCTGCGCCAGAATCTGGTCGGTCACGTCAAGCTGGGTGACGGTCCCGTCAAAATCACAGAAGACCACGGGGCTAAGATCACGCTCGGCCGCTTCACGCGCCGGGGTTGGGTTGCTCATAATATAGTCATCGTCCTTTCAAGAGAACAGTGACGAGCACCGGGGAACGGGAAGACGAAAATCGAAATTCGAAACTCGCCCTGATTTTCGAGTTTCGATCTTCGAGTTTCGGTCCTTGCTGGCTCGTCACTCGTCACTCGTCACTCATCACTCGTCACTCGTCAATCATCACTCGTCACGGTTCCTTACGCCGCCCGCTCATCAATCAGCCGTCTTGGCTTCCTTCCCTGCTCGATGCTGCCGGGGGGGAGGAAACGGAAACTGAGTTGGTACATGCCGCAGGCTTGGTTCGCCCAAACATCGGGATAAAGCATCTTGAGGTTCGCCTGAATCGCTGTCTCCACGGCGGAAGGGCTCGCGCCATTGGTCAGCTCCAGCCGGAATTCCAAAACGTCGTGCAGACCTTCCTGGCGGACGGCCACTTGCCAGTTCTCGGCAATGCCCGCCACGTCGTGCAAAATGCGTTCAAATATTTCCGGGTACATATTCCCCGCGCCCATCACCACCATTTCGTCGCGGCGGCCGCGAATTCGTTCGATGCGCTGAAGCGGAGCCCCGCAAGGGCAAGGCGCGTCAATAAAGCGGGTCACATCGTGGACCCGGTAACGAATAAAGGGCATGGTGCGGCGTGACAGCGTGGTAGCCACCAACTCACCGTAACCGTTCTCATCCGGGTCGAGGACCTCGAAGTAAATATTAAAATCGTCGAGGTGATAACCGTCCTTGCGCAGGCATTCCATGCCCGCCCCACCCACCTCGGTGGAGCCATAGGCAAGAAGGACCGGGCACTTCCAGACGCTCTCCACGTAATTGCGGTACACATCCGTCATGCGGTCGCCTGCGGCCATGATCAGGCGCAGGGGAAAGGTACCTTCTTTCTCCGCGATTTCGCTCAAGCTGACGAGCCACGTGGGGTCCGCCGCAATGACGTCGTACCGGTAATCGGCCATTCGCGAGTAGACCTCGCGCGGATGAGGTTTACCGACGGCGGAGCAAAATACCCCCAGGTATTTGCAGGCAAGGAAAGTGACCCAACTGCTGATCCAGTACCCCGCATCGAAGGTGCACACCACGCGAGCGCCGGGTCGAACGCCGTTCTCAAACAGTGCCGCGGCTTCGTAACGAGCAGCGAAGTCCACCTCCTCGTAGGAAAAGTAAACCCGTTTGGGGCCGCCGGAGGTTCCGGTGGTTTCAAAAACCAATTCGGGCTCGCGGCACAGAAATTCCTCCGCGGGCAGCGTCCGCAAGTCCTCGGGGGTGGTGAAGATGTCGCCCAAATCCTCGGGGTGGCGGACGCGTTGCGGGTCAATACCCCATTCGCGCAATTTGCGCGCGAAGAACTTCTGGTGGGCGGCGGCGTAACCCACGACCTGGATAAATGAATCCGCCTGAATCCTCTGAATCACCGCGGGAGGAACGTGTTTACCCCAACGCACCAGCGCCGGAACAGAATCGCCCACCAAGGCACGTTCAAGAAACTTTCGGGCTTGACTCAACATTAGTCCCTTGTCCCATGTCGTTTGTCCCTTGTCCTTTGTCGGTGGTAGGTTGTCTGTTGCCAAATGCCGGCTCATCGGTGCTCATGGAAAGCCAGCAGGTCACCGGAAGAATCCTGGATAACCACAGTTGCAACGGACAAAGGACAAGTGACAACGGACCAAGGACGTCCTGCTACATTAAATATGCCGACTCACCCGATCGCGGCGAGGGCGTGGCGAGCAAATCGATATACGTGGCCTTTTCCAACAACGCCACCGCCACCTGGGCGATGGCGTGCGCGGCGTCAGGGCGCGACCACTCGCGGGTGCGACGCCGGATTTCGCGGAGTTCGTCAGGAGAAGAGAGCAGCCGTGATGCCAAGCGTGGGATGTCGTTCAAATTCTCCGCGTACAGAGCCAACCCGTTCTGACTCAGGTAGCGAACATGCCGCTCCTCCGGCCCGGGGATGGGATGGGTCAGAATCATCGGCAATCCCGCCGCCAGTGCTTCCGCCGTGGTGAGACCTCCTGGTTTAGTGATCAAGAGATCGGAAACCGCCATCAGTTCCGGAATGTTTTCCGTCCAGCCGAACAGACGCAGGTCCATGGCCACCCGCCCCCGCAGCAATTCCAGCCGGTGGCGAAGAAACCGGTCGTGACCGGCCACCGCCAACACCTGCATGGGCGCATTGCAAAGTTCGAGACTTGATACCACGTTGTCGAGGGGCACTGGCCCCATGCCGCCCCCCATCACTAGAACCACAGGGCGGCGCGCGTCCAGGCCTAGTGCTTGCTTCAAATCATTCTTGTCAAAGGGCAATGCAAACGCGGAGTCTACGGGAATGCCGCAAAGCAAAACCCGATTGGGCAAGACTCCCCATCCAATCAGTTGGCCGCGAGCTTCCTCGCTGGCCACGCAATAGGCATCAATCTCCGCTTGAACCCAGGGAGGCTCGGTGTGAAAATCGGTTTGCACCGCAAGAATCGGCGCATTGAACCACCCTTCGCGACGCCCTAGCGCGGCGATTTCCGCCGCTCCAATTTCCGTGACAATCACGAGGTGGGGAGCATAGTTCTTGATCTGGCGCAACGCCTCCCGGCACCCGCGGCGAAATATCCAATCGGGAGCCGTCGAGTTATGCAGTCTGCGTTGGCGGCGCTCATACAACATTCGCCACAGCCACGGAGCGCTTCGGAGCATCCACCAATATGGGTCCACGTAGAGCCAGTGAAACCACCGGCGAGCGGAATCGAGAGCATCCACCACTTTCACTTCCGTGGGATCATTACCGTCGTAAAGGGCGCGTTGCACGGCCTCGGAAGCGCGCACGTGTCCCGAGCCCACCCCGAGGGTCAAAATGCAGACGCGCTTCTGAATCATCACAGGCTCCAGACTCGGGATTCGGGATACGGGACCAGGGGTTCGGGAATCAGGCCCGATTTGCGGTCCCCCCATTTACGGAACCGGACCAGGGAAAGCCCGATATCAGAACTTCGGCCGAATCCCTGACCCCGAACCCCTGGTCCCGTCTCCCGAGTCCGCTCTACTCAAACCGGCGGACCAGCAAAACCGCGTTCAGACCACCGAAAGCAAAGGAATTGGAAATCGCTATGCGCACGGGCTTTTCCCGCGCTTGATTGGGCACATAGTCCAAATCGCACTCTGGATCCGGTTGCGTGTAATTCGCCGTGGGGGGAATGACACCCCGGTTGATGGCTTGAACTGTAGCCGCCAGCTCGATGGCTCCCGTCGAACCCATCACGTGCCCGTGCATCGATTTCGTGGAGCTGATAGCCACCGCTCGAGCGTGATCCCCGAACACTTCTTTGATGACCCGGGTTTCCGTGGCATCGTTCACGCGGGTGCCCGTGCCATGGGCATTGATATAATCCACTTCTTCCGGATTGACCTCGGCTTCGGCCAGCGCCATGCGCACAGCGCGGGCCGGGCCGTCAATCGAGGGCTGGGTAATGTGGCTGGCGTCGGAACTCAAGCCGAAACCCGCAATCTCCCCATAAATCCTGGCCCCGCGGTGCTTGGCGTGCTCAAGTTCCTCGAGCAGGAGCATCGCCGCCCCCTCCCCAAACACTAATCCCTCGCGGTCGGCCGAAAAGGGCCGGCAGGCCTTGCTGGGATCGCCATTGCCGATGGCCAGGACTCGCACCGATTCCCACG
>Ga0326728_10002934_pt1 | contig 55136 bp, 46 predicted proteins | sample MB3enrmetagenome_FD_207602 | JGI IMG/M metagenome (GOLD analysis project Ga0326728, IMG submission 207602) | Lab enriched peat soil microbial communities from McLean, Ithaca, NY, United States - MB31MN | ecosystem: Environmental > Terrestrial > Soil > Wetlands > Peat | place: USA: New York... | reverse complement strand
CCGGTACAGCTTTAGACCGTACAACGGTTTAGCAAACCGCCGCCTTCAGCCACTCGGCCATCTCTCCGGGCCTGAGAGCGATTATACCGGAAGTCAGCTCACAGCGCGCCGGGCCTTGTCTTCAATAAACTATTTGGCGGAGTTGGACTGACCACCGATAGAGATTGTGCGCCAAGGGAGTGAAATGATCTGCAAACTCCCGCGAGGACGCCGTAACCCTACGACCGGGCTGCCGAAAAGCGCTTCGTTAGCCGCTAGGCTCTATCGAATCTACGGATAGATGCGATGAAGGGTGCGCGCGAAGGGAATGGTCTCGCGGACGTGGTCGAGGCCGCAGATCCAGGTAACGACGCGCTCGATGCCCATGCCGAAGCCGGAGTGGGGGACGCTGCCGTAGCGGCGTAGGTCGAGATACCACTGGAAGGCTTCTTTGGGCAGCTTGTGGTGATCGATGCGGGCGTTGAGCAGCTCGAAGCTGGAGACGCGCTGCGAGCCTCCGATGATTTCGCCGTAGCCTTCGGGGGCCAGAACATCGACGCAGAGGGCGTAGCGCGAGTCGGCGGGGTCGGGCTCCATGTAGAAGGCTTTGACATCGGCGGGATAACGATGAACCATGACGGGCTTGTCGTATTGGCTGGAGAGCCAGGTTTCGTCGGGGGAGCCAAAGTCGTTGCCGTACTCAAAAGCCGCTTCGAGGTGGCCGTCCTTGTGGGCCTGGTTGAGCATCTTGCAGGCCTCGTCGCAGCGCAGGCGCGGAAAGGGCGGAGTGACGGATGCGAGCTTGGCGGTGTCGCGGCCGATAACGGCCAACTCGGGGGCGCGATTTTTGAGGACGGACTGGACAATATGGGAGATGAAGTTTTCGGCTAATTCGAGGAGGCCGTCGAGGTCCATGAAGGCGACCTCGGGCTCGATCATCCAGAACTCAGTGAGATGGCGGCGGGTTTTGGATTTTTCCGCGCGGAAGGTGGGGCCGAAGCTGTAGACCTTGCCCAAAGCGAGGGCAGTTGCCTCGATGTAAAGCTGGCCGGATTGGGTGAGGTAGGCGGGGTCGCCGAAGTAATCGACGGTGAAGAGAGTGGAGGTTCCCTCGCAGGCGGCCGGGGTGAGGATGGGCGGATCGGTGCGGATGAAGCCGTTGGAGTCGAAATACTCCGCAGCGGCGCGCATGATTTCAGCGCGGATACGGAGGATGGCAGCCTGGCGCGGGGAGCGGACCCAGAGATGGCGATGCTCCATGAGGAAGTCGACGCCGTGCTCCTTGGGGGTGATGGGGTAGGGGTCGGATTCGGGGACGCGCTGGACGACCTGGAGGCCTTCAACGTCGAGCTCGTAGCCGCCGGGGGCGCGCTTGTCGGCGCGGACTTTGCCGGTGACGATGACGCTGGACTCCTGAGTTAGATTTTTAAGGGCCTCGAAGACCTCCGGGGAGACGCTTTTTACATGGGCCACGCCCTGGATGGTTCCGGTGCCGTCGCGAAAGATGGGAAAGAGCAGCTTGCCGCTCTCGCGGAGGTTGTAGAGCCATCCGCGGAGGGTGACGGATTGGCCATCGTGCTGGCCGATGGTGGCGATGGTGGCCACTGGCGCGGGCACCTGCGGTGCGGCAGAGGCGGCTTTTGTGGCAGGAGTGGTTGTGTTATCGGGCATAGGATTCCTCAAAGGGCTTTGATAACCGGACACTTTAGGATAGCGCGTGGGGGGGACGGAGCGAGTCAGCGAGTTGGCGAGTCAGCAAGTTAGCGAATTCCACCCTTGCGACAAAAACAAGTACGCCGCAAAAATGGAGCACCCGGCAATATCTAATCAGTTTTGTGGACGTGGCATGCGCGCCTGTAAAGCTGCCAGGAAACGGGGATCGAGACTGTCTTTGTTAGGGGTGGCTTCAGCAAGTTTTACCTTTGCCCAAGCTTCGGAGTACTTCCCTATGCCGAACAAAGTCATCGCCCAATTCTGCAAATTCAATGTATTCTGTGGCGCTTTCCGATAGTTAAACTCGAATCGATTGAACGCAAACTTGAGCAAGGTATCGTCCTTTAGCTGAACGCCCGCCTTCCCGAATGCTTTTGCATAGTCAACCGAAAAGTTGATATCGCTACCAACGAACTTTTCAGCTTCTGCAAAGAGCTTCAAAGAGTCGTCATAATTTCCTAAGCTGGCCTCGACTGCCGCCATCCCCCAGAGTGCAGTACCGTTTTTCTTGTTTAGTAGCCAGGCCTGATTGAAGCGCCGCATGGCATCGTCAAGATCTCCTGCAACCAGATATTGCCAACCACGCATGGCCATATCCATGGAGGCCTTTTTCAAGTCTCCGTGATAATCCTGTTTCATACCAGAGACAAAATTGTCGTTAATTTCCTTCTCGATCGCGGTTAGCGGCAAGTTACCATATTTAGGCAATAAGTTCCGATCGTCTGCACGAACGACATTGGTATAAAGAATAAGGGCAGCGGTCAGCAGGATATGGATAAGGTGAGTTCTTTTCATACCAGTAGCTCCCCCTGTGTTGATTTAGATGGAAGCGAGTATATCGCAATTTCACAATATGGTTTTGGGATTGTGTCCGCACCGCCAATTTAGCAGGATAAGAAGAGTTTTTGATGCGCGCAACTTTTTACCAGCCGTGCGCACCGTCCCGTCTAAAGAAGGAGAACTATTTCCAGGGGTTGATGACGCGGACTCCGGTGGGTTCAAAATGTCTCACATTGCGCGTGGCAACCGCAAAGCCTCGCGCGGCGGCGCAGGCTGCGATATAGGCATCGGGGGCGACGGCCGGTTTGCCAGCCTGTTCACAGCGCGCCGCGATTTCAGCTAATTTGTCCGAGGCCGCAATATCGAAATCGAGCGTACGCTCCTTGAACAGATCAAGCACACGTTCGATTTGCGCGGCAAGGGCGCTCTTGCGTTTTCCGTCCGGCAGTTTCAGCACTCCAAATCGGAGTTCGGCGCGGCTGATGGCGGTGATGAAGAGAGTTTCATAAGCCTGAGCGTCCAGCCATGCCATAACTTTAGGTTCTGGCATGGATTTGAGCGGCTCGGAGATGAGATTGGTATCGAGGACAATCACGTCAAATCCGCTCCCTGAATTTCACTCCGCTGCCGAGAGAGTTCCAATTCATCCATGCCCCCGATCTCGCAGGCGATGCGGTGAATCTCGGAGCCGATCTTGAGGCGGCCGGCAGGCCTGACAGCTTCTTCGAGAATGAAGCGGACTTCGGCTTCGGTGGAGTGGCCATGCCGGGCGGCGCGCATCCGCAAGGCCCGGTGGGTTTCTTCGGAGAGTTTGCGGACAGTTAAACCCGGCATGATCTCACCTCTGTAATATTGTACTCAATGATTGCATAAATGCGATGTTGATGTCAATTCTTTCCTTGAATCACATTTGCCACGGAAACGAATCCAATTTTGCGGGTATACCCAGGCATTGCGACCCTACCGCCGATTTAGTAGGATGAGAATGGTTTTTGATGCGCGCAACAATTTCCGGGGGCCAACTGCGCGCCGGCTGGAGGGTCGATGGGCGAAATGAAGCCGATTCGCAGCGACGAGACGCACAAATCGCAGGTGGATACGGAGACCACGTCGCGGGTGATTGCGGAGAAGCGGATCGGCGAGCGGATCAAGCGGCTGCGGCTCAAGAAATCCATGGGGCTGGTGGAGCTGGGCAAGCGCACCGGGCTTTCTGCGAGCTTTCTGTCGCAGTTGGAGACGGGGCGGGTGGTTCCGACGCTGAGGAACCTGGCGCGGATCGCGATGGTGTTTTCCAAGGACCTGTCGTACTTCTTCGAGAGCGATGCGGCGGCGGTCTTCCGGATTCACCGGCGCAAGGAGCGGGTGCGAATGCCGCAGACGGGCGTGGAGGTTCCGACCTACTCTTTTGAGAGCCTGGGATACATGGTTCCGGACCGGCAGATGGACCCTTATTATGCCGAGTTTGTTCCGCTGACCAAAGAGATGGAAGCCAAAGCGCATATGCACCCGGGGAGCGAGTTTCTGTATGTGCTGGAAGGGGAGCTGGAGATCCGCCACGGGGAGCAGGGATATCTGCTGGGAGCAGGGGATGCGGCGTACTTTGACGCGAGCGCGCCGCATGCCTATTTGTGCGTGGGCCGGAAGGCGGCCGGGGCGATTATTGTGACGCTGCACCAGGCGCCGATGGAGATGCACGCGACAGTGCGGGAGAAAATGTCGCCTCACCCGCGGCAGGCGTAACCCGTGCCCGCCAAAACGACTCGCATATAAGCGAAGCCTTCGATGATACCGGGCATGTCATGCTCAATGACGAATTTTTCGAGGCGGGGCAGCTTTTCAGGGGTGGGATCGCCGGCTACGATGACGGAGATGCCGGCGCGCTTGCAGTACACGAACCTGGAGCGGATGTCGGCGTCCTCGTTGTTGCGAAAGTAGATGGCTCCGGCGGCGTGGAGGGTGGATTTGCCGCCACTGACGCCGATAAAGACGTAGTACGCGGTGGGGTGGTCAAAGAGGAGCCGGGACGACTAGAGAGCTCGTAGTGTGACTTCCGAAAAGGGTCAAACGCGTAGTTTCTATGAAAATTGTTAAGGCTCTCCATATTTTCATATATTGATGGATACCGCATAGCGATGCAATGCTATTAACTTGTTTATTTTCAACAACAAGCAAATAATTCCTTGAAATGGATGGAATGGCAATCGTCGTGCTAATTATATATAAACGTCTTGTCTTACTTTCCGTATCGAGCTTTGTTTTCCGTGATTTGGGGGTTAAGGCAGACAGACTTTTTACCAACAATGTCCATATCTCTTTCTGCCTTTCAGCCGTATACTGTTTACCGTCCATGGATTGGGTTCACCCCCAACCGTAACGCAGTAGCATCACAGCCTTTCGAGAAGACCCCAGGGCGGGGCTTCCGATTCTTACGAAGTTTTTGGAGGGAATCAATGAGATTTATCCGGTTGCAAAGTATGATGCTGGCCCTTGGAGTCATCCTGGCATTGTTTACACCATTGCTTCGGGGACAGGAGACAACAGCGGGCCTGCAGGGCACGGTAAAGGACTCCTCAGGCGCCGTGGTTCCTCATGCCAAGGTGGTTGTCACAGCGCCGACACTGGTCGGTTCCAAGGAAAGCACAACCGACGCCAACGGCTATTACCGTTTCGCCAACCTGCCGCCAGACAGCTACACCATCACGGTGAAGGCGGAGGGGTTTGAAACTCTGAAGCGCGCAGGCGTGACTCTTGAGGTGGGCCATCTTCCCACGGTTGATCTACAGCTTACGGTAGGCAAGGTCACAACGGTGGTAGAAGTGTCCACCGAGGGGCCGATGATCGACACAACTTCGACGACTACTTTGACCAACATTCCCGAGGAAGTCCTCAATGAAATTCCGCACGGCACCTCGTTCCAGTCGGTGATTCAATTTGCCCCTGCGGCGCGCAACGAGCCGTTGATGGGCAACACCGCGTCGAGTAGCGGCACCGGTGGCGCCATCCCCGGAAGCGGCAGCAACGGCGGCAGCGCCGGCTACTCGATCGGCGGCGGCGCCGACTCGGAGAACTCCTACCTGGTAGAAGGGCAGGAGACGGCCAACATTATCGGCGGCTTCTCTCACACCAACGTTCCCATGGACTTCGTCCAGGAAGTACAGATGAAGACCTCGGGCGTTGAGGCCGAGCACGGCGGCGCATTGGGCGGCGTGGTCAACGTCGTTATGGAAAAGGGCTCCAAAACCTGGCATGGAGCGCTGTTCACGTCTTACCAGAATGGAGCCATGAACGGATCACCTACTCCGACCATGCGCTATAATCCGGATCCGAATTTGGTCATCCCCACTGTCACCTGGGGAGAACTCGACCCGCCGTATCAGAGCTATCAACCGATTCGGCCGCACACCGGCGATTTCTTTCCCGGCTTCAAGATTGGCGGCCCGCTGTTCGGTATCTTCGTGAATCACCCCGGCATATCGGATTCCAAATACGAAAAGCTGAAGGAGCGCATCTTCGTATTTGCGGCCTTCAACCCCGATTTCAATGCCTATGAAGAAACGGTGAACTATGGAACGAATGGCCCGGGCGGGAAAATACCATTCAGCCAGAACACCCATACCGATTACGCCAGCGCCCGCCTTGATGCGGAGGTGACGCAGAAGATTCGCGTCTTCGCCTCATGGCTCTATCAGGGCCAGAAGCAGGCCGGCGAGTCGCTGCCCGAGGCCGATTCGGTTCAGGGTTATTACAACCTATCCACTGGATGTTACGGAAACCTTACTACGGCAACAAACTGCTCGGCGAGTTACAACAGTCCGGCTATCTATGCTCACTCGCAAGGCTACTCGGCGCCCAATCTTACGCTGAATACGGGCGCGGATATCACCCTGACCAACAGCCTGGTTTCCACCACGCGCTTCGGTTACTATTTTGAGAACTACCACGACTGGGGTTACCCGACGACTGGTGTTGTCGATCAATGGGAGATCAGCTCCTCGGGCGAAACCGACACCAACGGAAATCCGCTGCCTGCCGCTCTGCAAGGCGGCGGAGGATACCAAATCGGTTCGTTAGACGGAACATACACCCGCTACAACTCCAACAAGGCCATCCAGTTCGATGAGGACGTGGCCTGGTTCAAATCGGGGAGCCGGATTGGTACCCACAACCTGAAGTTCGGCTATCAGTTACACCGCAACACCAACCTCATCGATCAGGGCTACAACCAGCCGCTGGTCGAATTCTACCCCGGCGTTCCGGGCGGCGACTACTCGGCCATCGGCCCGGTGGGCGACGCGAATTGCGCAACTGTTGAAGGAATAACCGGCGATTTTGCAGACTGCGCGGGCACCTACGGCACCATCAACATCAATGACTTCTTAACGGGCGGCACCGCGACGGGCGTGAATCACAGCTTCTTTGTGCAGGATGCCTGGACGATCGGCAAGGGGCTCACGGTCAATGTGGGCCTGCGCGTGGAGCACGAGTATCTGCCGGCTGAGAACCAGCCCACTACCCAGACGATCACCAAACCCATCAACTTCGGATGGGGCGATAAGGTTGCACCACGTTTCGGCGCAGCCTGGGATGTATACAAAAACGGGAAGCTGAAGCTCTTCGGCAGCTATGGCGAATACTACGACCAGATGAAACTGAACGTAGCAATCAGTTCCTACGGCGGCCAGAACTGGGAGGAATGCTGGTTTGCATTGATGGAACCCAGCCTGGCAAACATAACGCCGGCCTTCCAAGCTGGCACCGGCCGCTACTGTATCGGTCTTGGCTCAAGCCCCGTGGTGAACTGGAGTACCGGAGTACAGCCCACTGGGATTACCTTCCTGGAAGGCCAAAACATACGCGCCAACCCGACAACCTGTGCCACATGCAGCGTGACGGAAGAGGGAACGGCTCCCGGCCTGAAGCCTTACGCGCAGCACGACTCGAGCTTCGGCTTGGATTACCAGATCAAGCCCAACCTGTCGCTCGAAGCGCGTTGGGACCGCAGGCGGCTGGATCACGCCATCGAGGACTCGGCCATCTTCAACCCCTCGATCGGCGAAACCTTCGTGATCGTCAATCCCGGCCAGGGCGTCAACAGCACCTTCAACGGTTTCTGGAACTTCCTGTACGGCACCCCGCCGGATTGCGTGAACAATACCTGCCCGGCGAACCAGACGGTCATTCCCGCTGCCCGCAGCTATGACGGTATCGAGTTCCGCTTGCAGAAGGCGGTATCCCACCACTGGATGGGCATGGCATCGTACACATGGAGCAACTTCCGCGGCAACTACTCCGGCCTGACCAGCTCCGACCTGGGCGACGGCGGCGGCGGCCGCAATTCTCCGAACAACAGCCGCGCCTTCGACGAGCCGTTCTTCTCGTGGACCGCTCAAGGTACTTCTTCGAGCGGAAAGCTAGCTACTGACCGCCCCAACACGCTCAAGGGCTACGTCTACTACGATCTGAAATGGATGAGTAAGTTCACCACCGACTTCGGCATCTTCCAGACGGCTTATCAAGGTACCCCGCTGTCTACCGAGCAGGATGTGGGCTACTCCTATGCAGGCTCGCCTGCCTTCCCGACGGACATTGTGGGTCGCGGCAAGTGGATTGACGTCACACAGGATCTGACCACCGGCCTGATCACCACCAGCGCTCCGTATGTCAAGCGCACGCCGGAGTATTTGGACACAGACTTCAACCTGAAGCAGAGCATGAAGTTGGGCGGATCGAAGGCCATCAGCTTCGACGCTACCTTCGCCAACGTGCTCAACCAACATCGGGTAGTCGCGTACTGGGAGAATCTCGACTCCGACTATACCGGGAACAATTTCCTTGCGCCCGACGGTCTTTTCATCGGCAACGGCCTTGACTTCTACTCGGTGGCCATGAGCAAGTACGACTACGTCGCGTCATTGAACGGCCCGAACAACGGCACCCCGACTGGCGGCCCAATCACGGTTAACGGCCAGTACGGCAAGCCCTACTGGTATCAACAGCCGCGGAACATCCGATTGGCGCTGCACTTTACCTTCTAACTTTCGGCTTTCCAGCCGAAACAGCATCAAGGGCGCCCTTCGGGGCGCCCTTGATTTTGGTGCGCAGATCAAATTGTGAGTTAGCCGGGGACTGCGGCGAAGTATTGGGCTACTTCTTCCCAGTTGTTCACGCGGACAAAGCCGGTGGCGGCGAGGTTGTGGGGAGCGGAGTAGAGCAGGCCCTGGCCCTGGAAGCGGAGGATATTTTTGGGCAGGTCGTCGATGAGATAGTCGGCGCGGAGGATGGATTTGTCGCCGCAGAAGACGTATTGCTTTGGCGGGATGAAGGGGAAGTGGCGCTGCAGCCAGCGATACTTGGAGCCGAGGGAGTTGGGGACGGCCATGGCCTGGGTGGCGATGAAGATTTCATAGCGGTCGGAGAGTTGCCGGAGCACCTCCTGAGAGCCGGGCATGAGGGCCAGGTCCTCGAAGAAGTCCTCGGCGTCGAGGAAGGCGCGCAACTGCTGCTGGCGGTCAAGGGGAGCGACCTCCCAGAGGCCTTTGCCGGCCAGGTCCTGGGGGGTGACGTCCTCATCGAAGGTCTGGTTATAGCGGCGGATGTGCTCGGCGAGGGTGTCCGCCATGACCTCATCCATGTCCACACAGATGCGCAGCACGGCTACTCCTCCACGGGGGGCCTGGAGATCTTGCGTTTGGGCTTGGCGTTTTGTTGCGGGGGCTCGGCGGCGGGGGCAAAGGCGGGGTCCCAGTAGAGGAAGCGGGCGCAACTGTCGCAGGTAAGCAACTCGCCCTCGCGGAGCTGGTTCCAGGTCTGGGGCCGGACGCCCATGCGGCAGCCGGTACACTGCTGATTATCAACGCGGGCAATGCCGGTGCCTCGGGAGGCGCAGAGTCGGTCGAAGCGAATGAGCATCTCCGGCTCGATGAGGGGGCGGAGAGCCTCGCGCTGGAGGTTGAGGCCGGCCTGCTGTCGTTCGAGCTCGGCCTGGCGGAGGCGGACGCTCTCGCGGGTCTGTTCGAGTGCGGCGGAAAGCGATTCAACCTGGGCGCGGGCAGCGGCAAGCGCGGCTTCGTGGGCCTCGGTGCGCTCAAGGCTGGCAAAGGCCTCGTTTTCCAGGCGCTCGGCCTCGGCCTCGGCAAAGTGAAGCTCGTGCTCGTTGGCCTTGGCCTGATCGGTGGTGGAGAGGGTGTTCTGCTGGTCGCGATAGCGGGCAGCCTTCTGGCGGTGGGTGGCGATCTCGCGATCCAGGCGGGAACGGAGAGTTTCTTCGCGGCTGAGGGCGGCGGAGGCCTCGGCGGCCTGACGCTGGGCGGCGGCAAGGGCGGCCTGGGCCTTGGCAACCTCAGCCGGCAGGGCGCGGACGGCTTGTGCAAGGCTCGAGCGTTCCAGCTCCACCGCTTGCAGCTTTACGAGATTTTCAATCTGCGCTTGCATCCCTGATTGAAGTCTACGGCATGGGCCGTGGATTCAGAAAATGGATGCAAGCGCCCAGTGGGTAACTAAGCCCAGGTACGGATGCCGATTACTCCCCAATATGTCAGATAAACAGCGGCAATCAGCAGCGCCGTGGTGACTGCAATCGAGAACCAGCGGACACTCCTGCGTATCTCCTTATTCCGCGCCAGCCATAAAGCGACGGCGCTGACTAGAGAGGCTCCGGCAAAGATCAGCGTAGCGAGAAAAATGCCGAAGGACCAAATCGTCATGTGGCCCAGGCGCGCAATTCCATCATTGCTTGACAGAATGACGAGTCCCACAAACGCCAGCAGGCTGAGCACGGCAATCAGCGGCCACAGGCGCATCATGCGCTCAGCCGGACGGCGGCGCTTTTTGAAGAAGCCTCCGATAATCCAGAATGGCGCATAGAGGAGTATGGAAACGAAGGCTAGCAGGAACCAGAGAACGAGAACGGCCTCGCTGATGACGAACCAGGTGGGGATGCGCTTGAGTGTTCCGCCGATGAAGACAAAGCGTCCCTCGTCATTGGGGGCAAGCAGAATCGCTGTCGCAACCGGCTCGGGATGATCCTTCTTCGGCAGATAACGGAACTGGCTGCCACTGATGGGCACAAAGGGCTGATCGATTTGGCCTATGTTGGCGAGCAGCAGATTGCCACCCCCGAACCGGACCCGACTTATCCCCAGCAGGCGCTCAAGGAAGTAGTTTAGCTCGCTGCGCGGTGAGGCGGGCTCATACCAGCCGGCATACTCCTGGGCGTTGGCAGGCAGTTGTCCGGCGGCGGGCACTGGCTGCCTCTGGAGGGAACGGGTGATGTAGGCGCGAATGGCGTCGCCGATTTTGCCGAAGGCCAAGCCGTTGGCGGAGTTGACGCTGTAAAAGTAGCCCACGCCGTATTCCGGCATATAGGACATATCGGTGATTCCGCCATCCACGCCGCCATTGTGGCCGTGATATTCAAAGCCATCGTAAAAGCTGGTGTAATTGCTCAAGCCGTATCCGGCCTTCAAGCCTTCTTGAGCCTGCCAGGTGCGGGTGGGGGTTTCCATACGGTCAATAGAGGCAGACGGCATCACCTGCACGCTGCCCACCGTCCCTCGATTCAGATAGAACTGGACGTAGGCCGCCATGTCTTTGGCCGAGGCATTGATGGCTCCGGCGGGACGAAGCAGGATGTTCCAGTAGGGATAGGGCGTTTTGCCGTCGGGATGATAGAGGGTGGTCAACTGCGGCGACGGCTCCTCGAAATAGGTGGCCGTCTTCATGCCGATGGGCAGAAAGAAGTTCTGCGTGACGTAATCCTCAAAGCGCTGGCCGGTGATCTTCTCGACAATATAAGCGGCAACCGCAGGCCCGGAGTTGCAATAGGCCATGCGGGTTCCCGGCCGCCAGCGGGAGGTGCGCGAGTTGTGGTCATAGTCCAGCCCTTCACGCAGAGTCATGCCCTTGGCGTCCTTGGCATACTCGCGCAGATGCATGTCGTCCCAGCCGGTGGTGTGTTCCAGCAGATCGACCACGCGCACCGGGTCGGTGGCTTCCCAGCGATTCTCAAACCAAATCTCGGGGACGAGTTTATGCACCGGGTCCAGAAGCGACAGCTTGCCTTCATTTACCAGCTTGAGAATGGAGAGCGAGGCGAAGGCTTTGGAGGTGGAGCCGATGCGGAAGAGCGTCTCGTCGGTGGCGGCCTGATTCGCGGCAACATTGGATTTGCCCAGCCCCGCAACCCATTCGGGACCATCGCGATGCACAATGGCGACCGAAACCCCTGGCGTGTGCGTGTCCGCGAGGATTTTCTCCAACTGTTGGCGCAACTCCGCGATGGACTGCGCGGGCTTGGGCGTCTCGTCCTTCTTGGCCTGCGCAAAACAGGCGGTTACAAGCAAGGAACCTACAAGCAATGGAACGCTGAATCTCATCTTCTTCCCCTTTCAATTCTCTCGCTGGTTCTGGTGGTAAAGAAGCCAATCAAGTTTGCTTGTAATGAAATACCAACCCTCCCACCGGAAACGGATCAAGCAGCAACTGTAGATGTATTTGGAGACAGGTGCGCGGAATTCAAGCAATTTCCGTCCGCCTTAGACAATATCACGGCCCCCTCCGTGAAATATACAAAAAGATATTCAATGCCGAGTTAGAGACGCTGTTGTTCTGCGACAATATAAGCCAAACGGGAGGCGGAAGTGACTGGAGATCGGCAATCATTCTGGCGCAGGCATAAGTGGGTGAAGTGGGCCGCCGGCGTATTACTTGCAGCACTGGCGCTGGCGGCTGCGGGGTTGAGCGTGGCGCTGCACCGGGCGGAGCCGTATTTGCGAGCGCGCATTGTGGAGGAGCTGGAAGATCGCTTTGATGCGCGGGTGGAACTGGACAGCTTTCATGTCTCGCTGGTGAAAGGGCTGTGGGCCGAGGGCAAGGGGCTGCGGATATGGCCTCCCGCACACGTGGCGGGCGTGACGGTTCCGCCGGGGCAGGGCGAACCGCTGATTCGCCTGGATGAGTTCCGCTTTCATGCGCCGTTGCAGTTGAAGCCGGGCAAGCCGATAGCCATTTCGCTGGTGGAGCTGAAGGGGCTGCGCGTACATCTTCCGCCAAAGTCGCACTTTGAACACGGGGAAACAGTCAACGACCCAGCCGCCGGCAAATCCAGAAGCGCAATGGCGGGGCTGGTGCGATTTGAAGTGGACAAGATGGAGTGCACCGGCGCCGAGCTGGTGATGGAAACCGACAAGCCGGGCAAGCTGCCGATGGAATTTGAGATTGCGCATTTTAAGCTGACCGACATTACCGCGGGCAGCGCAAATGGTTTCGACGCGGAAGTGGCTATTCCGAAGCCTGAAGGAACGGTGAAGGCGACGGGCAGCTTCGGTCCGTGGCAAGGCGCGGACCCCGGTGACTCGCCGATTGCAGGAGACTATCGCTTTGAGCATGCGGACCTGAGCGTGTTCAAGGGGATTAAGGGGATTCTCTCGTCGACCGGACATTTTAAAGGCACGCTGCGTGCTCTGGTGGTGGACGGGCAAGCGGAGACGCCGGATTTCCGGTTGACTCACTTTGGGGCCGCTCTGCCGCTCGTGACGCGCTTCCACGCGCGGGTGGATGGAACCAACGGGGACACCTGGCTTGAGCCGGTTGATGCGACACTGGGCCATTCGCACTTTACCGCGCAGGGGGCGATTGTACGCGTGCCGGGGGCGGTGGTGAAGGGAGCGCAACAATATGGCGGGCACGATATTGCGCTCACGGTCAACGCGGACAAGGCGCGGATCGAGGATTTTCTGCGCCTGACCAGCCGCACGGGGAATGTGCTGCTGACGGGGGATGTAACGGTGAAGACATCCCTGCATGTTCCTCCGGGATCGGCTCCGGTGGATGAGCGAATGAAGTTAGATGGAAGCTTTGCGCTGGATCGAGCAATTTTTTCGAGTGACAAAATTCAGCGCCGGATTGCGGAGCTGAGCCTGCGCGGCCAGGGGCGGCCGGATGAACTGAAGACAATCGATCCGGCGAGCATTCTTTCCGGGATGCAAGGCAGATTCCAGCTAGCGGGAGGGGTGGTCACTCTGCCGTCGCTTGAGTACACCGTGCCGGGGGCGAAGATTCAGCTTGCGGGTACGTACGGGCTGGCGGCTGGCGCGCTGAAATTTGAGGGAACGGCGAAGATGGAGGCATCGGTGTCGAAGATGGTGGGCGGCATGAAGGGAATTCTGCTGGCGCCGGCCGACCGCCTTTTCAAGCGCGACGGAGCGGGGGCCGAGATTCCGATTCACATCGAGGGAACGCGCGAGGAGCCGAAGATCGGCATCGATTTCGATCGGATTCTGACGGACGAGAAGCGATAGGATAAGTATCCGGCAATATCTCTAAGAACTAAAACGTTGCTGAAGCCATGAGCAGCGCAGTCAAGACGAGGAGCCCTGAATGCATTGGACAAGAAGCATCACAAGCGGAGCCATAGCCCTGTTTCTGGGGCTCTCCCTGCGGTGCGCGGGAGGGCCGGCCTCGCCGCAAGCCTCCGCCACGCAAGCCGCGACGCCTGCCTCATCCAGTGAACAAGAGTGGTGGAAGAACGCGGTTATCTATGAGATCTACCCGCGTAGCTTTCAGGATTCGAACGGCGATGGAATCGGCGATCTGAACGGCATCACCCAGCGGCTGGACTACCTGAAGGAGTTGGGCGTGGATGCAATCTGGCTGACGCCCATCTATCCATCGCCGCAGGTGGATTTTGGTTACGACATCTCGGATTACAAGAGCATTGATCCGCAGTATGGAAGCCTGGCCGACTTTGACCGGCTGGTTTCCGAGGCCGGCAAGCGGCACATCCGCGTGATCATGGACATGGTGATGAACCACACCTCGGACAAGCATCCGTGGTTCCTCGAGTCGCGCTCATCCGCCGCGGCGGACAACCCATACCGAGACTGGTACATGTGGCACGATGGCAAAGGCGAAACGGCCACAGACAAGGGCGCGCCGCCCAATAACTGGCAGTCTTACTTCGGCCATTCGGCTTGGCAGTGGGATGAAAAGACGCGGCAATACTATTACCACAAGTTCTATATCCAGCAACCGGACCTGAACTGGAATAACCCAAAGGTTCACGAGGCCTTCAAGGAGATCATCGGCTTCTGGTTGAAACGTGGTGTGGGCGGATTCCGGTTCGACGCGATCAATACGCTGTTCGAAGACCCGGCGCTGGCGGATGAGGGCATCGTCAAGGATAACGACGGCAGACCAATCATCAATGCTTATGGCGACCCACAACTGGACGACACTAAGACCTCCAACCTTCCCGGTCTGCACCAGGTAGTGCGGGAAATGCGCGTGTACATGGACACCTTCAGCTCCGATGAGTTTCCAGGGACGCGGGTGCTGATCGGCGAGACTTATATGCCAAACATCGCCGAATTGGCAAAGATGTATGGACCGGCGGACAAGCCGGAGTTTCAACTGCCCATGGACACGCAGGTGGGCATGATCAACAAGCTGGACGTGGAGGCTTTTCGCGCCAAGTTGAGCGATGTGGAGACGCAAATAGGCGAGGACACGCCACTGCTGCTCTTCGACAACCACGACAACCCGCGGCTGGACGAGCGTTACGGCGACGGGTTGCACGACACGGAGATTCAGCGGGCACTCTCGACGGTGCTATTTGCCAGCCGGGGCGCGGCGCTGTTCTATTATGGCGACGAGATCGGGATGAAGACCACGACTCCCACGCGCAAGGAGGACGTGAAGGACCCCATCGGCATAACCGGCTGGCCTAAGGAAAAAGGCCGCGACGGAGAGCGCACGCCGATGCAGTGGGATAGGAGCGCGAACGCGGGATTCACAAAGGCCGGAGCTACGCCGTGGCTGCCCGTGCCGCCCAGCGCCGCCGGCCTCAACGTCCAGGACGAGCAGAACGATCCCAACTCGCTCCTGGCGTGGTACCGGAGCTTGATTCGCCTCAAGAAGACCAATCCGGCCTTGGCTCAGGGCAAGAACATCATGCTCGACACCGGCAACACCAAGGTGTTGAGCTGGCTGCGCCAGGCGCCGGGAGTAAAGCCGGTGGTGGTATGCGTCAACTTCACCGCCACAGCGCAAACGGTAAACCTCAAGATTCCGGGCCACGGCGGCAAAGTGAAAACACTGCTGAAGACACCAGGTGCGGCCGGCTCAACCTCGCTGGCGCAAATCCAACTCGGCCCGTTCGGGGTTTATGTTGGGGGAGTCAAGTAATTCTCCGCCGGTCATATGCCTGAAATGACAAAGGCGGATTCCAGCGGTAGGGGGACCGCCGGCGAATCCTGATGGGTATTGATTATATATTTCACAGCGCAATATTCTCCCTCCTGTATAATTCTCCGTTGCGTCAAAATGAGGCAACGGAGGAAGCGAATGGACTCGACCTATTTGATTTTGCTGGGAATAGCAGCTCTCGTAGCTTTTATATTTGCTCTTTCAACCGTTTTTGGCAGCTTCTTTACCGTAAACACGGCCGAGGTTGCCGTAGTCACGCGCTTCGGCAAGTTTCTGCGTATCGCCGATCCGGGCTTGAATTGGAAGGTTCCGTTTTTCGACACCATATCGGGCACTGTGAGCCTGCGCGTCAACCAGATTTCGCTGACCATGGAGACCAAGACCAAGGACAACGTCTTCGTCACCATTCCGATCTCGGTGCAGAATCGCGTGCGCCCGGAGAAGGTCTTTGACGCCTACTACAAGCTGTCCGACCCTACGGCGCAGATTCAGTCTTACGTGGAGCAGGTGATTCTGGGCCATGTTCCGGGAATGACGCTGGACGAGGTTTTTGCTTCGCAATCGTCGATTGCCGCCGCGGTCAAGCAGGAGCTGGATGCGGACATGGCCACTTTCGGCTTCGAGATCGTAAACGTGCTGGTGACCGACATCATGCCCGACGCCAAGGTGAAGTCGGCGATGAACGACATCAACGCGGCGCAGCGCGAACAAGTGGCGGCCAATGCTCGCGGCGAGGCAGAGAAGATTCTGGTGGTCAAAAAAGCCGAGGGCGAGGCGGAAAGTAAGGCGCTGCAAGGCCAGGGCATTGCCAATCAGCGCAAGGCGATCATCGAAGGCTTGCGCTCCTCCATCGAGCAGTTCCAGCAGGCCGTGGAAGGCACATCGTCGCGCGAGGTGATGCAGCTGGTGCTGGTGACGCAGTACTTCGACACGCTGAAGTCCATTGGTGAGAATGACAAGACAAACACGCTATTTTTGTCGCACACGCCTGGCGCGGTGAAGGAAGTCGCGGAGCAGATCATGGAGTCCATGCTGGTGGCGGAGCGTGCAAAGGGCTGACGCGAAAATTCAGGTTCCCGCCTTTTCGCCGGGTTTTTCTCGATAGGACGGTGAAAAGGATGGGAATCCGGCCCGTAACTTACTCCCATTCGATTCAGATAATAGCATTTGGAGAAGTTGATTTGCTTTTGGACAGAGCGGGTTGACTCCGCTATCGACCGTAGAGTCCGCGAGAGAATGATTCAGACCGAAAGGCCTTAGGAAGCCATCTTGAGCAGTTCCTGTTCCGCGCGCAGCCAATCCTGCTCCGCGAATCCATCCTGGTAACCGCGCTGCTCCCAATAGGCTCGTGCAAGCCGCTCGATCTCCTCGCGTGAGGGCATCGCCGGCTTTGATCCTTGAGCAGATTTTACCTTTTTCATTGCGGGCTTGCGGGCCTTGGCGGTTGTCGTTGCCATTTTCGTTGTATCTGCCATTGAAATAACCTCCGTTGGAATTGCCGTCAACCTGCGGGGCATCCCTTTTAGGATACAGGAACTCCAATATGAAACGTATCGGAATCCGGCTTTCGTACCTATTTGCTCAACAGGCTGATCAGTAAAAGCGGCAGAGTAAATAGTTTTCAATGTCTTGCCCGCGTGAGGTTCCGCGTGTTTGACTGGATTGCGAAGAGAGATCTGACAAATGGCGTACATTCTTGCACTGGACCAGGGGACGACCAGCTCCCGCGCGATTCTCTTTGACCAGGCGGGCGCGATTGCCGCTGTTGCGCAGCACGAGTTCAAGCAGTTCTTTCCGCAGGCCGGCTGGGTGGAACACGACCCAATGGAGCTTTTGACCAGCCAGCTATCCTGCGCAATCGAGGCTCTGGGCAAGGCAGGCGCGCGGCCGCGCGACCCTGTGGCCCCTACTGACAGGTCTTCGTCCGTGGGGTGGAAAGATGTGGCGGCCATCGGCATCACCAACCAGCGCGAGACGGTGATTGTGTGGGAGCGTGCGACGGGCAAGCCGATTCACCGGGCCATTGTCTGGCAGGACCGGCGCACGGCTGCGCGTTGCGCGGAGCTGAAGGATAGCGGCGCGGAGGAGACGGTCTCCGCGAAGACCGGGCTGGTGCTGGACCCGTATTTTTCCGCGACCAAAGTGGGCTGGATTCTGGACAATGTGCCGGGAGCGCGCGCGCGGGCCGAGCGCGGTGAGCTGGCCTTCGGTACGGTGGACAGTTGGCTGATCTGGCACCTGACCAGCGGCAAGCGCCACGTGACGGACGTGACGAATGCCTCGCGGACGCTGCTGTTCAACATTGTGAAGGGCGAGTGGGATGAGGAACTGCTGCGCATTTTTGGCGTTCCTCGAAGCATGTTGCCTGAAGTGGTGTGGTCGAGCGAAACGGTGGGCGAGGTGACGACCACGCTGGGGTTGGGCGGCGTGACGATAGCGGGCGTTGCGGGCGATCAGCAGGCGGCGCTCTTTGGGCAATTGTGCTGGAAGGCGGGCGAGGCCAAAAACACCTACGGGACGGGCTGCTTTCTGTTGCAGAACATAGGAACGGGACGCGACGGCAACGGGACGGGCTTTGTGCGCTCCAGGCACCGGCTGATTACCACGCTGGCGGCGAGCGCCGAGAAGCGCCTGGAGTACGCGTTGGAGGGGAGCATCTTCATCGGAGGGGCGGTGGTGCAGTGGTTGCGGGACAATTTGAAGCTGATCGGCTCATCGGCCGACGTAGAGGATCTGGCGGCCAGCGTGCAGGATTCGGGCGGGGTGGTGATGGTGCCGGCGTTTGTGGGGCTGGGAGCGCCGCATTGGGACTCACACGCCAGCGGATTGATGATCGGTTTGAACCGCGGGACAACGCCGGGACACATTGCGCGGGCGGCGTTGGAGAGCATTGCCTTTCAGGTGGCCGATGTGCTGGAGTCCGTCGAGAGCGAGACGGGAACTCCGCTGGCGGCGCTGCGCGTGGATGGCGGCGCGGCGGTGAACAACCTCCTGATGCAGTTCCAGGCCGACGTGCTGAATGTTCCGGTAGTGCGTCCGCAGGTGTCGGAGACAACCGCGCTGGGAGCGGCGTATCTGGCTGGGCTGGCCACGGGATTCTGGGCGGGGCCAGAGGATTTGCGGGCGAAACGGCAAGGCGACGTGCGCTTTGAGCCGAAGATGGCGGCGAGTGAACGAGCCGAGCGGCGCGGGCAGTGGTCACGGGCCGTGGAGCGGGCAAAATACTGGAACGAATAACGCTGAAGACAACACTATGGTGCGTGTGGAGTTAGTTACTACGCCAACTCCACCTCAATCTTCTTGGCTTCCGCGTCCAGCTTGGTGATTTTGAAGGTGCGGATCTGGCCTTCGGCTAACGGCTCGGGCTTGGCGGAGGGCGCTGGAGTGTTGCCCTTCCAGCGGCTCTTCAGTTGCGAGGAGAGCGCGGAGAGGTCGAGCTTGGGCACCTGCGGTGCGGCAGACGCCGCTTGCGCGGCAGGCACTGGCCGTGCGGGCGGAGCGCCTTCGGCGACGGAAGAAACTGACTTGATGAGGCATTCAGCCCTGATGCCGTCGCCCAGCTCGACCTGGACAAAGGAATCATTGGCTTCGACGACGCGGCCGGAGACCTGGTCGCCGACTTTGTGTTCGGCGATGTACTCGTCGATGTCGCCGGGGACGAGCTGCTTCATGCTGAGCTTGATCTGGCGTTTTTCGGGATCGATGGCCAGGATTTGCGCTTTGACGATTTGGCCCTCGCGCAAGAATTCCGAGGGGTGGTTGAGGCGGCGCTCGGCGGTGATTTCGCTGATGTGAATCAGGCCCTCGACGCCGTCGGCGAGTTGCACAAAGGCTCCAAAGTTCATCAGCTTGGTGACGGAACCCTGAATCATAGAGCCGACGGGGAAGGTGCGCTCGACTTCGGTCCAGGGGTCGGCGAGGGTTTGCTTTAGTCCGAGAGAGATGCGGCGCTCCTCCGGCTTGATGGCCAGGATGACGGCATCGACGCGGTCGCCCTGCTTGAGCAGGTCGGAGGGGTGGCGCAGCTTTTTGCCGTAGGACATTTCTGAAATATGAATGAGGCCCTCGATACCGGGTTCGATCTCGACAAAGGCCCCGAAGTCGGCCAGGCGGGTGACCGTGCCGGTGACGCGCTGGTTGACGGCGAGGTTGACGGTTTGCCAGGGCTCGGGCTGAAGCTGCTTGAGGCCGAGAGAGATTTTCTGGGTTGCGGGATCGATTTTGAGGATTTTAACCTGAAGCTCCTGGCCGACGGCGAGGACGTCTTCGGGTTTTGAGACGCGGGCGTGGGAGATGTCGGAGACGTGCAGCAGGCCGTCGATGCCGCCGATGTCGATGAAGGCTCCGTAGGGGACCAGCGTGCTGACGGTGCCGGTGACGATGGCGCCTTCTTTGAGCTCCTCGCGGCGGGCTTCGGTGAGGCCGCGCGCCTGCTCTTCGAGGACCACGCGGCGGTCAACGACCACGTCCTCATCCATCACGTCGAGCTTGGTAATGCGGCAGGTGATCTCTGTGCCGACCAGCTTTTCCAACTCGGCCGCGTCCTTGGTACCGCTGCGGCTTGCGGGCATGAAGGCGCGCACGCCGACATCGACCGTGACGCCGCCCTTGCGGACCTCGGTGACGGTGCCGACGATGGCCAGCTTCTCCGCGAAGGCGGCTTCCAGGGCGGACCAGTCGCGGGGCTGGGCGACTTTGAAGCGCGAAAGTTCGTAGTAGTGCTCGGTGTTGCGGCCGGTGACGGAGACTGGGAAGGTGTCGCCTGGCTTGACGCCCTCGGCGTTGTTAGCGAAGGCCGAACGTGGCAGAACGCCCTCGGTCTTGTAGCCGATGTCGAGGAAGACCTGGTCGGCGGAAAGGGAGACGACGACGCCTTGGAGCTGGCGCTGGCCGGGCTGCTCGGATCGGTGCGAGTGGCTGCTCTCGAAGGCATTGAGCAGGTCGGCAAAGGACTCTTCAGGCTCCAGAGGCTCGGAGGGTTCTTCGATGGCGGCCGTTACGGCAGAAATCTCCGTAAGCGGTTCGGGCGTGATTTCGGGGGTGAGCTGGAGTTCTTCGGGTTTATCGTGGGTCATGATGGTGTATATATTCATTCTCCCATGACCGGGTGGGGTGATGCGCGCGGACCGTATTGGATACACTGGAGATGCCATGGATAAGAGCCCAAAAAACGAAATGACGGGGAACGAGATTCGCGAACGGTTCCTGCGCTTTTTTGAGTCGAAGGGGCACCGGAGGGTGCACTCCTCCTCGCTGGTGCCGGCCAACGACCCCACGCTGCTGTTTACCAACGCGGGGATGAACCAATTCAAGGACGTGTTTCTGGGGGCCGAGCGGCGTGAGTACTCGCGGGCGACGACCTCGCAAAAGTGCGTGCGCGCCGGGGGCAAGCACAACGACCTGGAGAACGTGGGCTTTACGCGGCGGCATCATACGTTTTTTGAGATGCTGGGAAATTTCTCGTTCGGAGATTATTTCAAGCGCGAGGCGATTGGCTTTGCCTGGGAGCTGGTGACGGGCAAGCGCGAGAATGGCTGCTTCGAGATTCCGGTTAGCCGTCTGTACGTGACGATCTTCGAGGGCGCCGCTGGCGTTCCGCGCGACGACGAGGCGGAAAATTTCTGGATCGAGGCCGGCGTGCCAAAGAATCGCATCCACGCATGCGGGATGAAGGACAACTTTTGGCAGATGGGCGAGACGGGGCCGTGCGGCCCCTGCTCGGAGATTTTTTACGACATGGGTCTGGAGGCGGCGGAGACGCCTGGAGTGGATTTGCCTTTTGGCAAGGACGAGGCGCGCTACGTGGAGATTTGGAATCTGGTCTTCATGCAGTTTGACCGCGCTGCGGTGGTGGACGCGAAGGGCAAGACGACCGGCTACAAGCTGACGCCATTGCCTAAGCCGTCGATTGATACGGGCGCGGGGCTGGAGCGGCTGGCGGCGGCAATGCAAGGGAAGGTGAGCAACTTCGAGACGGATTTGTTTGTGCCGCTGATTGTAGTGGCTGCAGAATTGACACGAGTGACCAGCCTAGCGGAGTTATCGGAATTAGCGGAGCTTGCAGCAGCGGAGTCCGTGATGGCGAAACCGGCTATCACCGCGAAACTGTCGAAGTTCGTGGGCAATGCAAGCCTGCGCATCATCTCCGACCACGCTCGCGCGGCGACGTTTCTCATCAATGACGGAGTGTTGCCTTCGAACGAGGGGCGCGGCTACGTGTTGCGCAAGATTCTGCGGCGGGGGATTCGGCATGGGCGGCTGCTGGGACAGGAAAAGCCCTTCCTTTATCAGATGGTTTTTGCCGTGCGAGATTTGATGCAGGGGGCTTATCCGGAGCTGAAGAATTCTGCGGATCGCGTGGCGAAGGTGGTGGAAGCGGAGGAGAAGCAGTTTGATCGCGTGTTGAAGTTTGGCATGGCTCGCCTTGATGAAGATCTCCGTTCAATTCCACGATTTCAAATACCTCCGGGAAGTATCATCGCAGGTGGAAATATTAAGGCCGGTAAGTCGATCTCTGCGCGATCAGATATTCAGGCAGGAGGTAGCATTGAAGCTGGCCGAGATATTACTTCAGGTGGCACAATTCGCGTTGGAGTTTATGACGGCACCAAGGCATTTCACCTCTATGAAACCTACGGCCTGCCGCTGGACTTCATGGTCGATGCCGCCCGCGATGCTGGAGTGAAGTTTGATGATGCTGGATTTGAAGCTGCACGCGCCGAGGAGCAGGCTCGCGCGCGCGCATCGTGGAAGGGCGGAAGCCAGAAGACGGCCAGCCCGGCCTATCGCGATTTAGCAAAGACTGAGTTTTTAGGCTACAAATCGCTCACTGCGACCGACGCTGAAGTTTTGGCGATTGTGAAAGACGGAGTGGGCGTTCCGGCAGCGAAAGCAGGCGAATTAGTTGAAGTGGTGCTGAATCAGACCAGCTTTTACGGAGACGCGGGCGGGCAAGCGGGCGATACAGGCTGGTTTACCTCGACGGATGGGAATACGACTATCGCCGAGATTTCATGTTGCGTGCTGCCGGTGCAGGGAGTGAGGGCGCACAAGGCTCTGCTCAAGGAAAATCTTGCCGTCGGCGATCACGTGCGGACGGTTGTCGATCAAGAGCGGCGCGATGCAATCCGGCGGAATCATACGGGAACGCATCTGCTGCATGCGGCTTTGCGGCAAGTGTTGGGGACGCATGTGAAGCAGGCCGGGTCGGCGGTGCATCCGGAGCGCTTTCGCTTCGACTTCTCGCACTTTGCGCCGGTGGCCGATGAGGAGTTGGCGGAGATTGAGACGATTGTGAATCGGCAAGTCCTGGCCGACACAAAGGTCGAGGCGATTGAAGACGTGCCAATCGACGTGGCGGTGAACGAGTACCACGCCATGGCGCTCTTTGGCGAGAAGTACGGCGACAAAGTTCGGGTGATCAGAGTCGGCGACTTTTCAACCGAGTTGTGCGGCGGGACGCACACACGGGCCACGGGCGAGATTGGCCTGGTGAAGATTTTGCGAGAGGAGTCGGTTTCGTCCGGCCAGCGGCGCATCGAGGCGATCACCGGCTTTGGCGCGCTGGATGTTTTTCGGCAAGACTTTGCCGTGGCGCAGATTGCGGCGCAACTGGTTCCCTCGGTGGAGAATTTGCCAGAGGCCTTTCGCGGCAAGCTGGCCGCGCAGGAAGACGAGCTGAAGCGGCTGCGGCGGGAGCTGGACGAGGCGCGAATGAAGGGGGCTGCCGGGGCTCTGGATGAGGCAATGGGGCGCGCGGTGGAAGTGAAGGGCGTGAAGCTGGTGACGCTCCGCGCCGACGCGCTGGAGCGCGGGCAGTTGCGCACGCTGGTGGACAACCTGAAGCAGAAGCTGGGCGAGGGCGTGGTGGTGGTGGCCTCGGCGCAACCCGATGAAAAAGTCGCGCTCATTGCCGGGGTGACGGCGGGGCTGACCAAGCGGATTCAGGCGGGCAAACTGGTGGGCGCGGTGGCGAAACTCGTGGGCGGATCGGGCGGCGGGAAACCGGAGATTGCCGAGGCCGGCGGGAAAGACCAATCGCAGATCGATGCGGCGCTCAAGGCCGTGGCGGGGATTGTTGGGGAATTGCTGGGGTAGGACTGGCCGTCCAGGCAGACGGCGCTTGCGCGCCATAGGTTTTGAGGATTCCCCCCTTTCGCCAGAAAAAAGGAGAAAGGAGGGGGCCGGAGTTTCATTCCGGACTATGACAAAGGGCCGTCTCCAATGCGGAGGCGGCCCTTTTTGCGTGCGTGCGCGGGAGGTTACTTGGATGTGTGAAAGTCGTAGGCAATGCCAAAGGAGATGATTGGATAAACCTGCATCGGGTTCAAGTCACTTTTCCACTTGGCAATCTGCGCGTTCAGATCGGTGTTCACCATCGTTGCAATCGCGCCGCTGCCAGGGGTAACCGAGCCGCACATAGTTTGGGTCATGTTGGTGCAGACGCTGCCTAACAGGCCGACGTTAACGGTCGGCACACCGGTGAATGCCGCGCCGAACTCAAAGGGGAAGGAGATGTGGTTGCCGTTCTTGCGGGGGATCATGTTGCCCCAGCCGGTGGTCATGGTGAAGGCTTGCTGGCGGTTGTTCAGGCCCAGGTTCGCGTTCATAGTGAGAGGATCGGTCGTCACTGAATAATACTTATCTCCGTTCAGAGTAAAGCTGTTTCCCCCCGAGAGAACACCGCCGGCTGAAATCTGGTTCTGGTTGTAGAAGAGTACGCCGGGGCTAAGGCGAAAGCCATTTTTTGGGAAGGGAAAATAATCCAGCGAGACGCCGCCCGTGGCGAAGTTCAGGTTGCCGCTGACATCGACGCCGTTCGAGCCGTTGTTGCCGCTTACCTTGATGTTATTGACCGAGTAAGTAAAGTAGTTGCCGGAGCCGCGCAGATTCAGATAGCGGTTTACGTTGGTCGCGGCCTGCATATTGACGCCCATCAGCGAAATTCCTCCGCCCAGAGCATATGCGGAAAAGGGCTTGAGGTGAACCTCGGCCTTTCTGGCGGCTTTGGCAGACTTGGCGTTCTGGGGCTTGCTTACAGCTGGAGCCGATTGAGTATCGGGCGTGCTGGAGGACTGGCCCGGAAGTATCGGAGCAGCCATGAGTGAGAGAATCGAGAATACAAATACAATTCGTTTCACGGTAGACCTCCAAAAACGATTGAGAGTCTTGGCAAGGGATTGATTTTTGCGTGCAAGATGCACAAATCCGGGATGCCCAACAATCAGGAGCGTCAACCGTGCAACGCCACACTGAGAAAGTCTTCGGTAGAATACTAGCACGGACGCGCGTTTATATCAAAATAGAACTTGAATCCGCTAGAAGAAAGCAGTGACTGAAATGGCACCTGTTACGCAGCCGGAAAAGCATGCGCCTCAGGCTCGCCTACTTGTTGTCGTTGCCGATGAGGCGGAAGGTGATGGTTCCCCAAAAGAGCCGGGCGCGCATCTGGACAGGCAAATGGCGCTCGTCGTCGGTGTACCAGATCCAGATGTTGCCGCGATTCTTGACCACGCCGGCGTCGGCGGTGGGCTGCACGCGCAGGGTCTTGAAGACGCCCAGCGGAGTTCTGATTTCCTCGCGGCCTTCGATCTTCATGGTTACGGGCACCACGCGCATGGCGTCAAAAACAGGAATGACGAAGTTGTGTCCCAGGGCGATGGGCTGCGATGAGGCGTAGAAGACGCCGGTGAGCAGGTCGGTGAGGCAGGCGGGTGCGGCGGCTTCAACGTGCTTGGTTTGCCTGGTGACCAGGTTTTTCTCGTCGAGGACTGCGCGGTTCTGGGTGTAGTCAAGGTGGAGGGTCGAGTTGATCTGGCGGCGGCCTTCGACGGTCTGCTTGTTGAAGTCGTAGGTGCAGCCGGTGGCATGGTCAAAGCTGGACTGGAAGCGGTCGCCGACGTGGAAAAGCAGATTGATGGCGCCGATGGTGTCGGCGCTGGCCGTGAGGTTTTCGCGGTCGCCGTCAGTCTCAAAGTGAAGAACGGCAGTACCTGCGGGAAAAACCCTCCAATCCACCGAGTAGGTGAGGGTCTGCTTGAGCGGGAAGCTGAAAACGGGGCGCGGAGGCAAGAGCGGGGGCGGCTGTTGGGTGTAAGCCACGGCTGTCAAGGTAAGTGCGCAAAGAATGGCGGTCAGGGTTAAGCGCGTATTCACCGGCGGGCGGGCTCCTTGCTGAATGGACTGCTCAAATACTGAAACCGCTCAACGCGGCAGGTTAATCATAGTGGCCAGCAGCGGCCGCAGAAGGAGCAGGCTGAGGTAAAGCAGCAGAACCCCTATGCCTGCATTGTACTCGCGGTGCTGAAGATAAAGCGACAAGGAGAAATGGCCTGTTCCGGATTTGTTGCCAGGTGTGCGGGCCGGTGTGAGGCGGGGAAGCAGGCGCGGGACATGACGGCAATACTCGCCAAAGCCAGGGAAGGCGGCGCTTAGAAAGCGCTCCTCGGAGACGATGACCGGCACGTAAATGACGGCAAAGCCAAGGACAAGCGCCACGGCCACCAGCCAGCTGAGCAGCGCCAGGGCAAAGCCGGCGGCGATCAGCATGGAACCAAGGTAGAGCGGGTTGCGGGTGTGGGCGTAGGGGCCGGTTACGGTAAGTTCTTGATTCTTTTTGACGGTGGCGGAGGCGTAAGCGCGCAGGGCAAGGCCGGGCAAGACCAGCGCCAGGCTCCAGGCCACGGCAGCCGGATGGGGCGCGCGGCGGACCAGCTCAAAAATATAGAGAGCCGCTGCGAAAAAGCCTAGTGGGACGCGGATACGGCGGGCGATGCGTTGCCATTGGGCAATCCAGTCGGGTTGCGGAGTGACGGTCGTGGTCATGAGGCTGATTCAGGATAAAGCAAGGCGTCGGCGGCGCGCAGCACGTCGGCTGGCTGAATGGTGAGCAGGCCGGTCTCCGGCGCTATGCGGCGGGTGTGGTCGCGGCGGCTTTCCGGGCTGCGCAGAACGATGAAGCGTGAGCCGAAGGGGCCGTTGCGGCCGGGGTCGGTGGGTCCGTAGATGCCCACCACAGGGCGGCCGAGCGCGCAGGCAAGGTGAAGCGGGCCGGTGTCTCCGGCAATGACCAGGGCAATGCGCCTGGTGAGGGCGATGAGCTGGGCAAGTGTGCAGGCCAGCGGGGCGGCCGCGCCGCTGGTTGCATGAACCATGGCCTCGGCCAATGGCTCCTCGCCGGGGCCGATGTTGACCAGAACGCGGCAGCCGAGAACGACGAGGCTCTGCGCCACAGCGGCGTAACGCTCGACGGGCCAGCGCTTTGCGCCCCACCCGGCTCCGGGATTGATAAGCACGGCGGTCTTGTTGGTGATGGGAGGCAGGATTTTATCGGCCCAACGCTCGGCGGCGGGGTCAACGGGCAGCCATGGTTCAACGGGAGCGAGTTGATCTCCAGTGATCGCCGAGGCCAACTCGATGTCCTGCTCGATGACGTGGGCGCCGTGAGTGTCCACGCGCTCCGTAAAGAGCCAGCGCGCTGCACGTTCGCGTGGCTCGGCCTCACCGATCAGACGGCGGCAACCGGCCAACCGCGCTATTAGAGCTGAACGAATGGAGCCTTGCAGGTCGATCACCGCGTCGTATTTGGCGGCCCGGAGCGCAGAGCGCAAGGCCATGAATTCATGGAGGGTTTGGCGGCTAAAGGGGGATTTGCGCCACTCCTTGGTGGTGGCAAAGTGCAAGTGATCTACGAGGGGCCGGGCGGGGCTGCGGGCTTTGCTGCGGCCCGCGGTGCCTTCGGCAGCCAGAAGAGCGCGCCAGCGCGGCTCGACAACCCAATCGATAAGCCAATCGGGATGGGCCTGGCGCAGCGCCGTCACCGCCGGCAGGGCATGCAGAATATCGCCCATGGCGCTGAGCCGGACTACCAGCAAGCGAAAGTTGGAGTGGGTATGCAAACTCTGATTTTCTCACAGAGAAGGGCAAGGCGGAGGAGGCAAAAGCCGGTTCACCAGCCAATCGATGGCGGCCTGTTGCTGCTCGATCTTGACGCGCAGGCGGGCAATGACCAGTGGCATGGATCTGGGGAAGAGGGAGGCAAGATTCCCCATCCGGACAAGATCTTTTTCGGTGGTGATGATCGCGGTAACTTCTTTTTGGCGGGCTTCGGCGATCAGCTCTTCTAAAACGCTTACGGTATAGGGGTAGTGATCCGGGAAGGTGAGCTGGAGAGGGACATCGAGGCCGTTGTCTTCCAGGCCTTCAAAAAACTGATCTGGGTGCGCAATGCCGCAGAAGGCGGCGACGGGACTTACGACGGCAGGGAGTTCCATTGACCGGCTGAGCCGCCAAACCGGCCCACTCCAGCCCCAGAAGTGCAGCGCAACCTCCAGCTCAGGCTCGTTATCCGGAATGGCGAGAACGTCGGCACGAGAAAGGGCTTCGCGCGGCTCGCGCAGGTTCCCCGCCGGCAATAGCCTGTCCGTCCAGTCCCGCTGATTGAGCAGCAAAATATTGACGTCGCGGTCGAGCTGGCGGTGCTGGAAGCCGTCATCGAGGAGATGAACGTGGAGGGGCTTCTGGTCTGCTTCCTTCTCCGCCGCTGAAGCAGCGGCCTGGATGGGAGATTTTTCCTCGGGAGCCACCTCTGGTGGTAAATCATTTGATGATTCCGCCGGCTCAGCGCCAGTTTTGAGGCCTTCTGTATCCGGCGCTGCCGAGGAGGGATTTGTCTCTATTTGGTCTGCCGGCTTTTCCTCGGTTTTTTCCGTTTCTTTCAATTGCGAATCGTTCGGCTCAGGTTGCGCGGCCGGCAACCCGGCTTCTGCCTCGGCCTTTGCGTCAGCCTCCGCCTGCAATCCAGCGTCATAGCGCTGGGGAGCCACGTAGACTGGAACGCCGGTGGCGCGCGCAATCAGCAGCGGCTCGTCGCCGAAGTCTTCGGCGCTTCCATTTTCGTCGACGCGGTCAATCCATTGACCCTGGCGTCCGTAGCCTCGGCTGAGCACATCGACGCGGATGCCGCGGCGCACAAGCGCCCTGGCCAGCGCGATGGTCAGCGGCGTTTTGCCTGAGCCTCCAGTGGAAAGATTGCCGATGCTGACAACGGGAAAACGCAGCCTCCGCGCCGGCGCCACGAGCAGAAGGAGTTCACGTAGAGCGAGCGCAAGGCGATAGAGCGGAACCAGCGGCAGCAGCAGGCGGCGCGCGGAAAAGGATTGGCTCATGCGGGCCGCTCCGTTTCTTGCGGCGCGGAGAGCAACGCACGGAGCGCCTCGACGGAGCGGGCGGTTGCTCCTGCCTGGCTCAAGAAGACCTGTTTGGCGCGGTTGCCCATCGCCAGGGCCGCGGGCTGGTCCTTAAGTAAATCAATCAAAGCTGTGGACATTTCATTTTTATCGGCAGCAATCCGCAGGGCCTGATGGCTGTGGAAATCAGCAGTAATCGCGCGGAAGTTATCAAAGTGCGGGCCCATTACAATTGGAACGCCGAACTGGGCCGGCTCCAGCGGGTTGTGCCCACCGGCGGGAATCAGGCTGCCGCCGACAAAGGCTACGCTGGCGAGCGAGTAGACCGAGGCCAGCTCGCCGATGGTGTCGAGAAGAACAATCTGTCCGGGAATCAATGGCTTGAGCGAATCTTCCGAGGCGCGGCGCCAAGTGGAGCGCTGCACCCACGGAATCCCGGATCTCTCCAGTAGCGCGGACACGGCGGCAAAACGCTCCGGATGTCGGGGCGCAAGGACCATCGCCAGTTGCGGATCGGCCTCAAGCAGGAGTGGCCAGACTTCGATAAGAGCAGCTTCCTCTCCTTCGAGTGTGCTGCCGGCCACGATGAGCCGCAGGCCGTGAGTGAACGCTTTCAGCAGGCGGGTTGCCTCGGCCTCGCTGACGGCGCGCACGTCAAATTTCAGGTTTCCGGCAACCGTGACGCGCTCCGGCAGGCAGCCAATCGCTTTGAGGCGCTCGGCATCGGTCTGGCTCTGGGCCATGACCCGGCTCAACCGGCTGAGAAATGGCTGCCACAGCCGGCGGAGTCTTCGATAGCGCGGCCAGGAGCGGTCGGAGATGCGGGCATTTACGACGGCCACGGGGATTTTACGCCGGAAGCAGCCGTTGAGCAGGTTGGGCCAGAACTCGGTCTCCGCCAGGATAAAGAGGCGAGGCCTGAGGGCGTTGAGCCAGGCGCGAACCGCCCAGGGCAGATCCAGCGGGCAATAGAAGACACGCTCCGCGCCGAAGCGCTCGCGGGCCAGCGCCTGGCCGGTGCGGGTGGTGGTGGAGACGGCGATTACGTATTCGGGCAGCGCAGCCTCAAGCTCGTTGATCAGGCGGCTGACGGCCAGCACCTCGCCTACCGAGACGGCATGAACCCAGATAAGGGGGCGCACACGGCCCAATCCGGCAAGCTGGCTGCGGAACCGGGAGGGGACGAATCCCAGGCGTTGCAGCAGCCCCTCGCGGTACTTTTGCGTGGTGGCCATGCGGAAAAGCCACCAGGGCGCGCCCGCGACCAGTACTACAAACAAGGCCAGATTGTAGACAAGCAAAATCATGCGGTTGGGAGTATTCTATTCCCGGTCCAATTCTCACATGATACAGGCGGCATCCAATGATAAAGTCGAGGACGATGAGAGTTTCATGGGCAACTCTGATGCTGTTTTGGCTGGCGCTGCCGGCCGGTAGCATCAGCCACAATCCGCCCCCGGTGCAGCCGGCCACGGCGTTTGCGGCGGTTGAAGTGCATGAGAACGAAAACGTGGCCATCGCCGCCGAACCCTATGACACGCGCGAGAAGGAGGCGATCTTCCGCGTCGATTATCTGAGCCACGGCGTGATGCCTATCCGGCTTATCGTCACCAACAACGGCAACCGGCCGATTAATCTGACGGAGGCGCGGATACTCTTTATTACAGCCGCCGGCGACAAGATTCAGGTAGCGGAACCGGAGGATATAGAGCGGCTGTTGACGCGCCAAGAGCTCGAAGGCGGCACAATTCCGCTGCCCGCACCGCTGCCCAACATCAAGTTCAAGCCCGCCGCCAGCAAGACGGATATCGAAAAGGACTTTGACACCTTCGCATACAACGCACTGAAGGTCGAGCCGCACACTACGCGCGCGGGGTTCCTGTTCTACGACGTCTCCGGGCTGGAACATCCGCTGGAGGGCGCCAAACTGCACCTGCACATGCTGCGCGACGCCGGCGGCAACGAGCTGTTTTATTTTGAGATTCCCTTTGACAAATACCTCAAGTCGAAGTCCAGCCAGATGAACTAGCAATTGCGAAAACGCCGCAGTTGAACACCTACTCGTAGTAAGTAGCCGTGCAGGTGTCCGTCTCCCAGATGGTCACGTGCTTCACGCGGACGCGCCCCTCGGTGATTGCGGCGAGTTGCTCGCTGGTCTGGTCGTAGAAGTACTTTGCCAGGTTCTCGGCTGAGGGATTCAGTTCGGTAAAGGGTTCCAGGTCGTTAAGCATCTGGTGGTCGATGCGGTCGATGACCGGGCGCAGCAGATTCTTGAGCAGCTTGAAGTCGAGCAGCAGGCCGGCGGAGTCCAGCTCCGCCCCGGCCAGAGTGACCTGGACCTTGTAGTTGTGGCCGTGCGGGTTCTCGCACTTGCCCTTGTAGTTGCGGAGGTAATGACCGGATGAAAAACCGGCCTCCACGGTGACTTCAAACATGGTCCTCTGCTCGATTCTGCGCGGGGAAGCGCCCCAGAGTCTATTTTAATCTGGTGCCGGGTGCCCCACCTTCGCGGCGTATTTGTTTTTGCCGCTAAGGCGGGATACCTCGAACCTCAACCACCTGGAGTGGCAGCGCGAATAGGCTAACGGTGCCGCTTACGACGCGCCTCTTTGCTGCGCCGGTCTACCTGCTCAAAGAGGCGGCTCAGGACGCCGATGAGCGCCGCGGCCAGGCAGGCCAGCAACAGAAAGAGCGACCCCGTACGCCAGAGCGAGGCGTTGGCCGGCAGGCCGGGCTGAAGGCTCGACGGCACAAACGAGACCGCGCCCAGGAGCAAGGCGAAACAGAGCAGCGTGGCGGCCAGGATATAGAAGGTGCGGGACATGATTTGGGAAGCGAAGACAGATCAAATGAGACAACTGTGATTTTGCGCGGAATAGACTTTCCGTTTCTGGAAAGCGATCTTATGCAGCGTCTACCATCTCCATCCGTAGCCGCTTGCCAACAGCCCGGGCCGCCTTGGTGATAGTACCAAGATGAACCGCGCTGTTTTCTGGGTCAAGCAGGCGGTCTAGCTGCGAGCGACTAGTGCCCATGCGCTCGGCCATTATCTTCTTGCTGATTTTAGCCGCCTTCATTGCTTCTGCCAACTGCCAAGCAATCACCCGCTTGATAGCCACGGCATTGACCTCATCCAGGATGCCCTCTTCTTCAAGAAAGCTGTCAAAACTAGAGCCGGTGTGGTCGAATGGTGGCTTCTGTTGAGTGCTCACGTCAATCCCTTCTCATGCTTGCGCTTGTTTTTGCGCGCTAAATCCAAATCAGTTATCGGAGTTGCCCGAGTCTTCTTGAGAATGCCGTGCAGCAGAACCATTCTCTGGTTCTTATCTACGTAGAAAAAGACCCGTGCAATGCGGTTACCCTGCAAATTCGTTCGGACCTCATAAAGCCCGTCTCCCAATGGGCGACAAGTCGGCATTCCAACTGGCCAACCAAACTCGACGGTTCTGATATCTTCCCCAATCTGACGACGATCTTGCGGGGCCATTGATTTCAACCAAGATCGAACAGGTTCACTTCCGAATTCCGTCTGGAAAAAAACGACAGCAACACGCTTTGCGGCCGTGTAATTGACTGGTGCAGGCATGTGAAACTCCATTGGTCAGTTGTCAGTGGTTAGTGATCAGAGTTCATATAGGACGATCACTTTTCACTCACGACTGCACTCTTCCGCGCTTCTGACCAAGTTATTTGCGGAAGTGTTTGGCGCTGCTTTCCTGCTCACAAAGAGGGGCTGCCTGCCTGCGAATATCCCCACCCGCCGCCTACTTGCCTAAATCCTAATCCCTGACTGCCATGACGTTCTCCTCTCCTCCGCGATTGTTACGCGAGGTGTGGTGGAGAAAGACCTACTCAGGCACCTAATAAGATGACCCATTCCAAGAGTACCACGCAAGGTACTCTTAGTCAACAGTGCAGAGAAACAATTTTAGGTTGATTTCTCAAAGAAGCTCTCCACATCCGTGATCGACGCCGTCATGCGATACGGCGGCAAGCTGGCAAGAAAGGTCTGGCCGTAGCGTTGGCGGGTGACGCGGGGATCGAGCAGAACCAGCACGCCGCGATCTTCAAGCGAGCGGATCAGCCTGCCGAAGCCCTGCTTGAGGGTGAGAACGGCAGCAGGGACCTGATAGTCGGTGAAGGGTTTGCCGCCGGCTTCTTCAATGGCCTTCATACGCGCCTGAATCACCGGATCGCTGGGCACGGCAAAGGGCAAGCGGTCGATGATGACGCAGCTCAGCGCCTCGCCCTGCACATCCACTCCCTGCCAGAAGCTCGACGTGCCGAAGAGAACGGCATTGGGCGTCGAGCGGAACTGCTCCAGAAGAGCTTTGCGCGGAGCCGTGCCGTGCAGCAGGATGGGAAAGTTGAGCACCGGCAGCAGTCGCTCGTAGAGGTCGCGCATTTGGGCGTAGCTGGTGAAGAGGCAGAAGGCGCGGCCGCGGGAGATCTCAAGCACGCGCTGGATGCAGCGGGCGGCGGCCTCGGGGAATTCCGGGTCGCGGGGGTCGGGCATCTCCGGCGGCAGATAAAGCAGAGCTTGCTCGCCATACTTAAAATGCGACGGCACCACCAACTCGCGCGCCTCGCTCAATCCCAGGCGCTTGCGGATGTGTTCAAAACCGCCCTGCACGGTGAGCGTGGCCGAAGTGAGTACGACGGTGGGAATCTGATCGAAAACCAGCTCGTGAAGAAGCTCGGAGACATCGATGGGCGTGGCCTGCAGATAAGTCGTGCGCGACTGGTGGCGGAGCCCGCTTGCTTTGCCGCCGGCTGAAGACTTCTCCAGGCCGCCGAAGATGCGGCGCTCCATCCAATAGACCATATTGCTGGCATTCGATTCGAGCAGGAATTCAAACTCCGCGCGCAGGCGGGCGATGCGCTTGATGAGTCCCGGCGCCTCGTCTACGCCGGTCAGCACGTCGATCTCCGCTTCCATCTGCTGAAGCGTCATGCGCACGGCCAGGTAGAGGTCGCCGGAGGTTTCCAGAAATTGCTCGCGTTCGCTGAAGGGCTGGCGTCCGTCGCCGATCATGGGAAGGCCGGCAAAGAACATGCGCGCGCGGTCGCGGAGTTGCTGGGTGAGCGCAGGCAGGCGCTCCGCGCCCTGCTTGCCGCGCAGCATGGCGTCGGTATCGCGGGCCAGCTCTTCAAAGCGAATATTGCTGACGGAGAGGCCAAAGTAGCTCGAAGCGACTTCCTCCAACTCGTGGGCCTCGTCGAAGACTACGGCGAAGGCCTCGGGAAGGATGCCGGCATCGGGCGCGCCCGCGGCCTCGCGCTTGACGGATAGGTCGGCGAAGAACAAGTGGTGGTTGACGATGATGATGTCGGACTCAAGAGCCTTGCGGCGCATCTCGGTGATAAAGCAGCGGCGATAATCGGGACAGGATGATCCCAGGCAGGCCTCGGTACGCGCATCGAGCTTGGCCCAAAGGGCGCTGGACTCGGGCATCCCGGAGAGCTCGGCGCGGTCGCCGGTTTCTGTGGTCTGCTCCCACTCGGAGATCTGGCGGTACTGGTCGATCTCTTCCAAACCCGAAAGAATCGGCTGGTTGCGCAGCGTGACCAGCTTGTGGCGGCAGAGGTAATTGGCTCGGCCCTTCATGTAGCAGACGTGCAGATCGCCAACCAGCGTTTCGAGGAAGGGAACGTCGCGGAAGTAGAGCTGATCCTGCAGCGCCTTGGTGCCGGTGGAGACGATGATGCGCTGGCCGGTGCGCAAGGCGGGCAGCAGGTAGGCGAGGGTTTTGCCGGTTCCGGTGCCGGCCTCGACAATCAGGTGGCGGCGCTCGGCCAGAGCCTGCTCCACGGCTTTGGCCATCTGCAGTTGGCCGGTGCGGTACTCATAGGGCAGCGATGAACTCGCTAGGAGTCCGCCGGGCGCGAAAAACTCATGCAGCGAGGGAAGGGCGCGGGTTGGGTTTTCGCTGCTGGGCATCGGGAGCGGGCGCTCTACCCATCATAGTTCTATGTCGCGGTCAGATTGGTGAATAGGGGTCTGAATTCAGAGTGCCCGGTTTTCATGAGTTTTGGGCATCCCTTCAGGCGATTTCTTATGTTCATCAGCAGAGGCAACTTCCGGTTTGTCCCATAATCTTGCCGGAATATCGTGTACACTAGCCTCAAGACTGCAACATAAGGGCATTATCTTGGATTACCCTGTGCAAGAGCGTGCGTTGTCGCTTCTGAGCGGTGACGAGGCGGTAGCCTTGGCTGCCTTCGACGCCGAGGTGACACTTGGAACCGGCTATCCCGGCACTCCCTCGACAGAAATATTGGAAACCTTCGAAGCTCTTGGCGGACGAGCGCAATGGTCGCCCAACGAGAAAGTGGCGTTGGAAGTGGCGATTGGCGTCGCCTTTGCCGGCAAGCGAGCCATTGTGACCATGAAGCATGTCGGGCTGAATGTTGCCGCGGACCCCTTGTTCACCGTGGCCTCCATTCGGCTGGACGGGGCTCTGATAGTGGTCTCGGCAGACGATCCGGGGATGGCCTCCAGTCAGAATGAGCAGGACAACCGGCGTTATGCGCTGGCTGCCGCGGTGCCCATGCTGGAGCCCTCGGACTCGCAGGAAGCCTACGAGTTCACGCTGCGCGCCATCGAAATCTCCGAGCGTTGGCATACGCCTGTCCTGCTGCGCCTGACCACGCGCGTCTGTCATTCCAAATCCATCGTCCGGCGCGGCACGGTAACCATTCCCCCGCCAGGTCCGGCGCATTTCGAGCACGATCTTGCCTCCCGCGTCATGCTTCCTCCCAATGCGCGTCCGGCTCATGTGCGGCTGCGCAAGACGCTGGCCGAGATGGCCGCATGGAACGACGCGTCTGGCCCGAACGAACACATTGCGGGATCGTCCTCGCTGGGCATCATCACCTCGGGCGTTACTTTCCAGCATGTGCGCGAAGTTGCGCCGGAAGCCAGCGTGCTGAGGCTGGGAATGACCTATCCGCTGCCTGTGGAACTAATGCGCAAGTTTGCCGCCGGCGTCAAGCGCTGCATTGTTGTCGAAGAGGGCGAGCCGTATCTGGTAGAGGGCGCGCGCGCCGCCGGTATCGCCGTCGAAGGCAAGCCGGAGATGTATCGCTTTGGCGAACTGAATACGGCCCGCGTCCGCCGCATCCTGGAGGGCGACACTTCGCCGGAGCCCAAGCGGGTTCCCGGCAAGGCGCCGTCTTTTTGCCCCGGCTGTCCGCATCGCGCCTCCTACACCGCCCTGAAAAATCTGGATTGCATCGTTCCCGGCGACATTGGCTGCTATTCCATGGGATCCTTTCCTCCCTTCGAGGCCATGGATTCGCTGGTGTGCATGGGCGCGGCCATCGGCGTGGGCCTGGGACTGCGCCATACGCTGCCGCCCGAGCAAGCCAAGCGCGTGGTCAGCGTGATCGGCGACAGCACTTTTGTGCATAGCGGCATCACCGGCCTGGTCGAGATGGTCTACAATCCGCCGCCCACGGGCCATGTCGTGCTGATCCTGGACAACGGCATCACCGCCATGACGGGGATGCAGGAACATCCGGGGACCGGGCGCAACTTAACTCATGCCAAGACCGGCAAGGTGGTCTTCGAGGATCTGGCGCGCACCCTGGGCGTGCGCAATGTTCATGTGATCGACCCCACGCTGGACCTGAATAAATTCCAGGCGTTGATTCAATCTTGTTTGGATAAGCCGGAGCTTTCCGTGGTGATTGCCCGCCGCGACTGCTTGCTGGCAACTCGCGCAATCCGCGACTACGAGAGGTGCAATGAGCAGCAAACCGACTAACGTGGTGATCGCGGGATTGGGCGGACAAGGGGTTCTCAAGGCCTCCGACATTCTGGCCGACGTTGTCTTCGGCGCCGGGCTGGATGTGAAGAAGAGCGAGCTGCATGGGATGAGCCAGCGCGGCGGCTCCGTCTCCAGCGATGTGCGTTTCGGCGAGCGCGTTTTCAGTCCCATGGTGCCGCAGGGAGAGGCTGATTTTCTGGTGGTCATCGCCGCGGACCAGGTTCCGGTGAATATCGCGTCGCTCGGCCAGGGAGGCGTCCTCATCGAGCCTTCTCAGATCGACGAATCCAGCTTGCCCAACAAGAAAAGCATCAACGTGGCGCTGCTGGGCGTCTTGAGCCGTCATTTGCAGTTTTCCGTAGAGGCCTGGAAAGCCGCTATCAAGCGCAACCTGGCTGAGAAGCTGCATGAGGCGAATCTGCTGGCGTTTTCCATCGGGCGAGGCAAGGATTAGTCCGGTGGTCAATCCATAAGGCGGAATAATGAATTCGATTCTGGAAGCGAGCGCTACCGGCTGTCATCCCGCCAGCGTGCCGGATTACACTCCGATTCCGCAGCTTCGTGCGCTCCAGTTGAAGCGCATACAGGCGGTGGTTGCGCGCGCCTCGCAGCAGGTCAAGCTCTTCCAGTCGCGCATGGCCGATCACGGCCTCGCGCCCCAGGATATTCGCGGCCTTGAAGACGTTGCCAAACTGCCTTTCACCGTGAAGAGCGATCTGCGAGACACTTACCCCTTCGGACTTTTTGCCAACCCCATGAAGGACGTGGTTCGTCTCCACGCCTCCAGCGGAACCACCGGCAAACCCATCGTTGTCGCCTATACCAAGCAAGATATCGACGTATGGACCTCGGTGCTGGTCCGCTGTTTCGCCGGCTGCGGTTTGCATCAAGGAGACATCATTCAGGTTGCCTATGGTTATGGCCTCTTCACCGGCGGCCTCGGCGCTCACTACGGCGCCGAGGCTCTGGGAGCGGCGGTTGTCCCCACCTCCGGCGGCAATGCCGACCGGCAGATCATGCTGATGAAAGACTTTGGGGTAACGGCGATCTGCTGCACTCCAACCTATTTTCTGCACCTCATCGACCGCGCCGCCGAACTCGGCGTGGACTTTAAGGAACTGCCGCTCCGCGCGGGAGTTTTCGGTGCTGAGCCATGGACCGAATCCATGCGCAGGCACATTGAAAATAGAAGCAGCGTCGAGGCATTCGATATCTACGGGCTCTCGGAGATTATCGGGCCGGGCGTGGCCTGCGAGTGCCGCTGCCATCAAGGCCTGCACATCTTTGAAGATCATTTTTATCCGGAGATTGTCGATCCCGCCACCGGCGCACCGCTGCCCGACGGGTGCGAGGGCGAACTGGTGCTGACCACCTTGAGCAAGCAGGCCATGCCCATGATCCGCTATCGCACGCGCGATATCACCATGCTTCTGACCGGCCAATGCGAGTGTGGTCGCACCATCCGGCGCATGGGCCGCATCGGCCGGCGCAGCGACGACATGCTCATTATTCGCGGCGTCAATGTATTCCCATCGCAGGTGGAGTCCGCCTTGCTCGAGATCGAGGGCACCTTGCCCAATTACCAGATCATTCTTACCCGCGAGCAGGAATTGGACCAGATGGAAGTGCAGGTTGAGGTTACGCCGCATATGTTCAACGACAAGATCGGAGCGTTGCAGGGGCTGCAAGGCAGAATTCAGGGCGCGCTCGATCACGTGCTCGGCCTGCGTGTGCGCGTGGCGCTGGTCGAGGCGAATACGCTGGCGCGCAGCGAAGGCAAAGCAAAGCGCGTCATCGACAGGCGGACATCATGAAGATTCAGCAGATTTCGCTCTTTGTTGAAAATAAGCCGGGACACATCGCCGCCCCCGCGCGACTGCTCGCGGAGAATGGCATCGATATCCGTTCGCTGTATCTCGCCGACACGCAGCAATTCGGCATTGTGCGCATGATTGTCTCTGACTGGCAAAAGGCTGCCGCGCTTCTTGAAGCCCATGGATTCGCCGTGAAGGTGACAGAGGTTCTGGCCATCCAGGTGCCCGATCATCCGGGAGGCCTGGCCGACGTGCTGGGAGCGCTGGACGGAAGCGGCATTAACATCGAGTATATGTATGCCTTTCCCTTTCAATGCGAAGGCCAGGCAATCCTCATCTTTCGCTTTGCCGATCCGGATGCGGCGATTGCCCATTTGCAAAAAGCGGGCATAAGCGTGCTGGCCGGGGACGAATTACTAAAATAATGAATCGAGTCGATTTTTCGTGCGCGGCCTCCTTTGCGTCCCTGTAAGGTTTATCGAGGGTGATCCCGGTCCCGGTAACTTTTTCATTTCAATAATGATGAGGGTGCCCCACAACTTGAAAAACGATGTATGAGACCAGGGCCATCCGTCCACTTGCGGATCAGAGATCAGGGAACAAAAATCAGGAATCGAAAATTCACACTTGACAACTGACAGATAATCCACTACCGTATGGTTGTGGATAAATTGGGTACAACATTTGCGGCTTTATCTGATCCAACTCGGCGGGCGATGATCGAACGACTCTCACATGGGCCTGCCCCTGTGCATGGATTGACGGAACCTTTTGCACTCTCGCAGCAGATGATTTCAAAACATATTGCCTGCTTGGTGCGGGCTCGGATTGTCATCAAAACGAAACGAGGACGAGAGAGTGTGTGCATGCTCAGGCCAGAAGCGATAAAGTCAGTCAGCGACTGGGCGGTTTATTATCGCCGATTCTGGGAAGAGAGTTTCGACAAGCTGGATGTGGTTGTGAATCAAATGAAAAAAACGGAGGTCATAAATGACAAAAAACACGGTTAACGAGACAGAGCGAATGGTTGTCACAAGAGTTTTTGATGCCCCACGCGAATTGGTTTGGAAGGCGTGGACAGACCCTAAATATGTGATGCAGTGGTGGGGGCCGAAGGGATTTACCGCGCCTTTTTGCAAGATGGATTTTCGCGTGGGTGGAAAATTCCTCTGCTGCATGAGAGCGCCGGATGGGCAGGAGTTCTGGAATGCTGGTGAATACCACGAGATTGTTCTGCACGAAAAGATCGTTTCCTCCATGTACTTTTCCGACTCGGAGGGGAACAAGGTTGAGCCAGCGCACTATGGAATAGAACATGAGGCCATCGACGATGCGTATGATGTGATCACCTTTGAGGATTTTGGAAACGGCCAGACGAAACTCACCTTCATTGGAAATGAAACCGCGGAGAATGCAAAAAAGAGCGGTCAAGCGGAGGGCTGGAACCAAGTACTCGATAAATTTGCTGCAGTTGTTGCAGTGATCCTGGCAGGTGGCCACGGTCCCGGTGAGATTTCCAGACCATACTGAGGGTACCCCGGTCCTTCGGCTTTGGGGACCGGGGATGGAAGCGCCACGCAACCCAGTACCCCACCCTTGAATCGTTCCTCGATTCAAGGGTGGGAGACCACAAACATCAATGGCAGTCTTTTGAAAAAGCTGAACGAAAACTGCGGAAGATTGGCATCGACTCAAGCATACTATTGGATGAGAAGAGAACAAAGATGGAAATGCGTCACCGCCAGCAGATCGGGAGCGAGAGAAAGAGCCGTCCACGCGAGAAATGACCCGCCCCCTCCCCTGTTTACTGTGAAACTGTGGAACTGTGAAGAAAGTCGAAAGGTGTACGATCATGCCCGTTTCAAAAACCATCGCCGCGCAACTCGAGAACGCCTCCTGGATTCGGCGCATGTTTGAGGAGGGCGTGCGGCTGAAGCGCGAGCGCGGAGCCGACGCGATCTGCGATTTCTCGCTCGGTAATCCCGATGTCGAGCCGCCCCCCGCTGTGCTCGATGCGTTGCGGCGCGTGGTGGCCGCCAACCGCCCCGGCTCGCATGGCTACATGCCCAATCCCGGCTATCCGCAACTCCGCGAGGCCCTCGCCAAAAAACTCCAGCGAGAGACCGGCCTTGCCTTCACCGCCGAAGACGTTTTTATGACGGTAGGCTCCGCGGGCGCATGCAATGTAATCCTCAAGTCGATACTCGATCCCGGCGACGAGGTCATCGTCTTGATGCCCTGCTTCTCCGAGTACCAGTTTTATATCGCTAATCACAGCGGCTGCATGGTTCCTGTCGAAACCGATGCATCGTTCCTGCCCGACGTGGAGCGCGTCCGAGAAGCCATCACTCCCCGCACCCGCGCCCTGATTCTCAACACGCCCAACAACCCCACCGGCCGTGTCTACCCTGAGAGCATCCTGCGCGAACTGCAAACGATTCTGGCCGGCGCCGGCCAGCCCATTACTGTGATCAGTGACGAGCCATATAAGTCCTTCGTCTTTGATGGGCAGCGGCAACCCGAGGTGGCCTCGCTCATCGCCCAGACGGCAATCTGCAACTCCTGGTCAAAGTCGCTGGGATTGCCCGGCGAGCGCATCGGCTACCTGGCGCTTTCGCCGCATCTGGAGGATGCCGAAAATCTGCGCCGCGCCTGCGCCTTCAACAATCGCATCCTGGGCTATATCAACGCGCCCGCCATCTGGCAGTGGGTGATGCTGGAAGCGCTGGACGCGACCATCGACGCATCGCCCTACGAGCAAAAGCGGAATCTTCTTTGCGATGCGCTGGAGAAGATCGGCTACGAAGTGCGGCGACCCGAAGGCTCGTTCTACATCTTCCTCAAGACGCCCATCCCCGACGACATTGCCTTTACGAAACGGCTGGCGGAGGAAGGCGTGCTGGCCGTACCGGGCACCGGCTTTGGACGTTCCGGTTACATTCGCCTGTCGCTGACGATTCCGCTGGAGCGTATCCGGAAATCGATCAGCGGATTCCAGCGAGCATTTCAATGAGGACAATTTCACTTTATAGCTAGAAGCTGTTTCCGGACACACAGAAGCACAAACTGCGGCGATTTCTCCGCAATGCAGTTTAACTGGCGGGAGCGGATTTAAAAGGCTTTACAAATCAACACGATAGAGGAGACTTGGTAGCGCTACCGGGAATCGAACCCGGGTTTTAAGATTGAGAATCTCACGTCCTAACCCCTAGACGATAGCGCCACACATTTGCGGGAGGCGGCCGTTACCGGCCACATACTAAGTCTAACAAGAATGCCCTCTGCTGCCAAAGACGGCCTGTAGGGCTCAGATGCCCAGCTTGCGGACCTCGTCGTTATAGTACTTGCGGTAGAGAATCTCCCACTCCTGCGAGCCTTCGACAATGATCTTGCGCTGCGAGGCGATCTTGGTCCGGGCGGCGGTGTCGATTGCGGCCTCCTGTGTGAGCAGCACGGTGAGCGCCTTGCGGGCCTCCTGGCGAATGGTGTTGCGGTCCTCCATGAAGCCGACCGCGTCGATCTCGGCCAGGGTGTCGGCCACGGTGTGGGCCAGCTTGTTGAGCTTGTCGGGGCTGATCCTCATAGCACCGCCTTGTACTTTTTGGTCAGCTCGGTCTTCACCTTCTTGAACATCTCGGCGTACTGCGCGCCCGTCTTGCGCATCTCCTCGGAGTAGGCTTCCAGAATCACGCGCACCTCTTCGTTGATGCGGTCTTCCAGCGACAATTCCTCCACCATGGCCTCGTTGACACGTGCCTCGGTCGCCTTTAAGTCACTGGTGGCAATCATCTTGACGTCGATGAGGTGTTTGACGGTCCGGCGGGCCAGATACCCGATATAATCGCGGGAAAAGATCATGGGCTAAGGTTCAGGATAACGCATTGGGCGGCCCGGTGTACACCGCGGGCCGGCAAACTTTACTTGTAACGCGGTTCGGCGTACAGGCCGCTGCCTCAGTCACGAGTACAGCAGAGACGCTCCGCGCCCTTAAGCTTTTCACTAGATCAAAGTTTTCACAATCTCAAGCCGTTAACCCGCCTGCGTCTGCGAAAATAAGAGTTGGACTATGAACATCGACAACCTGCTCCCCCTGAAAGACGACATGGTGGCCTTTATCGAGGGCCACGGCCTCAAGCGGCTTCCTGGCTACGTCACCGAAGACATCCCCTCCGTTATCTGGGAGGGTGATGGCAACCCCGACTCATGGAAAGACTTTGTGGAGATGGCCAAGCACGCCGGTGCTCCCTTTGTCACCTTCAGCGAGATGACGCTGGAGCGCGAGGAGATCGAAGCGCTGATTGAGGAAGCCGGCGAGATGAACTTCCCTGACGAGGAGTCCAGCGAGCTGGTGGAAGCGCAGTGGCTGCGCAAGTATGCCGGCAACCTCGGCTACATCCAGCTGGGCTTCGTCCACCAGGGAGTGGCTTTTCTGCACGAGACCACAACCGAGTGGTATGAGCGATTTCAAGGGCTTCTGGAAGACATTGAGACCTTTCAGGAGCTAGTCATCGGCGACCGCGAGCACGACGACGAGGACGAGTAAGCGCGGTGGGCGCTGAAGACAACGGGCCAGTTCCGCGGCCAGCCGTGCCGCAAGCCGGTGAGCGGGATAATGGCCGCAAGCTCCTTCGCCAGCGCTGGTGTTTCGCCGAACCGCATCCAGTCGAGGCCGCGGCGCTGGCCAAAGCCACCCGCCTGCCGCAGGTGCTGGCCGAGTTGCTGCTGGCCCGCGACGTTACACAACCCTCCGAAGCCTTCGCCTTTCTCAACCCTGAAATCGCCCACCTCCACGATCCGTTGCTCATGATGGGCATGAACGCCGCCGTCGACAGGCTGGAACGGGCCATCGCCGTCCGCGAGCCGGTGCTGCTCTACGGCGACTACGACGTGGACGGCACTACCGCTGTGGTGCTGCTCAAGACAGCCATCGAAATGCTGGGCGGGGTCGCGAGCTTTCATGTGCCTCACAGGCTGCGTGAGGGCTATGGCCTTCAATCGAGCGTGCTGGAAGAAGCCTTCGCCGAGGGCGCCAGGCTGGTCATCACCGTGGATACGGGCATGCGGGCCTTTGCCGAGGCCGAAACCGCGCGCAAACTTGGCCTTGATTTAATCATCACCGACCATCATCTGCTGGAGCCCGGCGACGCCGTTCCGCACGCGCTGGCCATTCTCAATCCCAACCAGCCCGGCTGCGCTTACCCTGAAAAATTCCTCTGCGGAGCAGCCATTGCAATGAAGCTGGCGCAGGCGCTGCTTGAGCGCCGCGATGCTGCCCGCGCCCGCGAGAAGACCTTGCCGAGTTTTTTGAAGATGGCGGCCATTGCCACCATCGCCGACGCAGTGCCGCTGAAGGGCGAGAATCGCACCATTGCGGCCTTGGGATTACGGGAATTGCGCCACCCGGCCGGAGCCGGCCTGCGCGCGCTCTTTGCCGCCGCGTCTCTCGATCCAGCCTCCAAAGCGCTCACCGGCTACGACGTGGCCTTCCGCCTTGCCCCGCGCATCAACGCCGCGGGGCGCATGGATGTGGCCTCCGATATCGTCGAGCTTTTTACAACTCGTAATGAAGCCCGCGCCGCCGAGCTGGCCGCCAAGCTGGAACGGCTCAACCGCGAGCGCCGCGAGACCGAGGTCTCCGCACTCACGGAAATCGAGAAGCGCCTTGCCGAAGATTCAGAACTGGCCTCCGGATTAGCATCTGAACGCCTGCTGGTGATCGACGGCGAGGGCTGGCACCGCGGCGTTATCGGTATTCTGGCCTCGCGTGTCGTCGAGCGTACAGCGAAGCCCGCCATCGTGGTCAGCCTCGAGGACGGCGTGGCCTACGGCTCCGGCCGCTCAGTGAACGGCTTCCAGTTGCTCAATGCCATCGAGGGCTCAGCCGATCTCTTTACGCGTTTCGGCGGCCATGCCTTCGCCGTGGGCTTTGCGCTGCCCGCCGAGAAGTTCCCTGAGCTGAAGCGCCGCCTGCGCCTCTACGCCGAGGAGCATCTGGCCGCTCGCGAGCCGGAGCAAGTGCTTCACATCCACGCCGAATTGCCGCTGGACCGCATCACCAGCGTGCTGGTTGGTTGGATCAGGAAGCTCGAGCCCTTTGGTCACGGAAATCCCGAGCCGGTCTTCGTGGCGCGCCGCGTGCGCCTGCTTAGCCCGCCGCGCATTATGAAGGAGCGTCATTTGAGATTGGAACTGGCGCAGGATTCCGTCCAGCCGCCGCCTTTGCCTGGATCGAGCGGCGCGCTGCGCGCCGTCGGCTGGCACCTGGCCGCTCGCGCCTTCCAACTCGGCCTCGCGCAGGGAAGCCTTATCGACCTCGCCTACCGCATTCGCGAAAACGAGCATCCAGAGTACGGCGGACTGGAAGTCGAAATTGCGGGAATAGAACTGGTTTAATCTATCTCCTCAGCTTGGCGTACATGGCGCCCGCACCGGCATGCATGAGTGTGCAATCTGAATACTGGTTGCACCGGAAATGAATAAGGACAGGATAGTCTTGCCATACCGGGTCCGCTCTTTGGGCGATTGTCTTGTTGATGACGAAGGTATTTCTTCCTCTGGTTACGATCAATCCGCTGTTAACATCAAAGTCGACAATCGCATCATCGCCTTCGATCGAGAACGGCAATGGCTTTCCCGCGGATCTTGCCGCCTTTTTATGAGCAGCGGCTCGTTGCGCCGCGTCGCCCCGCATCTCCGGCTGGCGATACAGCCAGTCATTCTGTTCGTCGAGGGAGGGAAAGTCGGACGAAAAACTCCATTGATCTGTTTTCTCATAGTTGCTTTTCGAGCAGGGAATCTCGCCCTGCGCGTTGATGGCGGTAATCTTTCCATTCGACGCTATCTGATTCTGAAAAACATCATTTTCTTTCTCTCTCTGCTGCTCCTGAGCCTCCAATTGCGCTGGATCAATCACCGGCGGTGTCTCGTTGGGGAGATGGGCGGCGAGTGCGGCGCTCCGGGCATCATACCTCAAGACAATCTTCCGTGAGCACAGGACAAATCCATCGGCGTCTTGCAGGTAGATTTCGATGGAGAGAGGACGCGGCGGATTTGCAACTGCCGCTGCAAAGCCCGCTTGATAGTGCGAATCACTGGTCTCAAATTTCAGGCGATAGTGCAGCGTCTTCTCCCATTCGAGATACAAATGCCCCGTCAAGCCCGTCGCGTTGGAGGTTACCGGCCCCAGGTCGTACCGTCCCTCCGGGCTCCTCGTATACATATAAATTGCCGCGCCGATAACAACAAGCAGTATTCCAAGGCCCATGCCGATCGCGGCATAGTACCTGGTTGGATTCTCCGCGAACCCCTGCATCCTTTCAAGCAACGCTTCATGCAATGACGGCCGGGAAGCGGGAGGTTTTTTGGCGGGCTTTTTCGCCTTTACCTCCGTCTTCACCTCAGGGTCAGTATTTGTTATGGCTTCGGATGGCTGATATACGTGAATCTCCGGGGGCGGTTCGATGATTTTATAAGTGCTTACAGGCAGTGGCTTTTCTTCAAGTTTCTTCCATTTGGGATCTTCTGGATTTGCGTCCCTCATTGAGTTAACCCCTCATCCTGGCTAGGAGTAATCCAGGTTTCTGGAATCTATAACATTGAACCACAGATTGCCATCCCTTGAAAACTCGATTTTTGCGGCGGGCAGGCGTTATGCGATGGCAGTAGTCTTTGCGGCTACACTCAATCGCGTGAGATGCTTTAACCCCGCGCGTCGCTGCTGCGTTTGCGGAAGACCACCTTCAGTTCCCGCCGCCAATGCTCGGTGAGAGCGATCAGCTCCCACTCGATCTGTGGAGAAAAATAGCGTAGCACCGGTTCGTTGGCAGGATGAATGCGCAGCGCTGGAGCGGCCAGTAGCAAGCGCGGCGCAAGCGGCGAAACCTCCGCCCCAACAAAGTAGCCCTGGCGCTCAAAGGCGGAAAGAGGCCGTCCGCCCTCGTTGCCCGCCGCCGGCTGACGTTCGTTGTTGAGCGCGCGAACGCGAATCCAGTAGTCCAGCGCCTGCAAGGGAAGATGCAGATCCTCATCCGCCTTCAGTTCGATTACCGTCAGACGGCCGTTGCGGTCGAGTGTCAACAGGTCCAGCAGGCCGCGGTCGCCTGTCGAGAGCGCGGGCACCTGCGAGTAGAGCAGGTCGCCGCGCAGGCCGGGCAGCAGCTCGGCAATCTCCGCGCGCAGGCGTGACTCCAGCCAGTGTTCCGGCTGCATGCGGAAGAGCGGGTCGGTGTGCGCGCCGTCTCCGTGGCGGCTCAAAAAAAGCCTGGAAAAAAGATCGCGGGCATGCGGCTCGTTTTCCTCGCTGAGCGGCGTCTCGTTGGCTCCCGCGCCAAAGCTGATCTCGTTTTCGCGGGCAAATGTGTTGGCGGCGACAGTGTGGCGCACGCGTGCAAACTCCAGGCCGTGCAGCAGCAGGCCAACTTCCGTGGCCGAGCTGGGCCGAATCTCGATCCGGTCCCGCGCGGACGTCGGGACCAATGAAAGTAATCGATTGACGCTTTCCTGGCAGCGCTCGATGGCGGCTTCGGCGGAAAAAGCATGTACCAGCCGCGAATCCAGATTGCCTGTGTCGCGAAAGTCCACCGCCGCAAGCTCTTCGCTGCGCTCGTCGAGCGCGTAAAGCTGAAAGTCAGCGGCTTTATGGTTGAGCCAGGCCATCCGCTCGGCCGTGGTTCGCCAGGCTCCGGCCGGAACAATGACTTTGAGCCCGCTGAAATGCCGCCGCCCGTCGCCGTGCTGGCGGCAATGATCCAGCCAGAGTATCCCAAGAGTCAAAACGCCGTCGATGATGGCTCCCGACTCCGCCGCGCTGACGCCGATAACCGCCTCGGCCGCCGTGCCCTTCAGCAGCCGCCCGCGCACATAGGCTGGGCCAAAGCTGTGCTCCAAATCCATCGCCGAGCGCAGGCCGTCGACTTTGGTGCCGATGAACTGGCGGGTCAGCACGCGTTCCAGTAACCGTTGATAGTTGCGGCGGGCCGCCTCGCGCGCGGTGGGCGTGCGGCGGTCGCTGGTGGGAACCAGCTCCAGGGTCTGAGGCCGGGCCGCGCCCATGCGGCGAGTGGCCAGGCGCAGGCATTGCGCGCGCTCCTGTACTTCGACCACGGTGCGCATCAGGTTGCGCTCTTCGCTCCACAGTTGCAGCAGGCAGCGGCCATGCTGCTCGCTCACCGTGTAGCGGGCGCTGCGCATGTCGAAGAGCACGCGGCCATCTTCCAGCACCGCGGCTGCGGGGTGGTCGGCGAGGTAAGCTTCGATGGTTTGGGCCAGTTGTTCGGGGGACGCAGCCTCAGCTCCTGGGTCCCCGGCGACAGCTCTTCGTCGCTGGGGTGGATCGCCGGCGGCCATGCGGCCTCTACCAGCCCATGCGCGCGCGCAGCCTGGTAATGTGCGCGGTGTGGTGGCGCGAATGCCAGTCATACATGGCCAGCATCTTGACCAGCATCTCCTTGCCCCGCTCCGGGTGGTTATAGCCCTTGCGGAGGTCCTCTTCAGTCATCGCTTCCAGCAGCGCAACCCAGCGGCCATGCAGCCCCTCAATCATTGCCAACGAAACAATAATGGGCAGGCGGCTATCAGGCAGCTCGGCCCAGGCCGCCTCTTTATATGGGTTGATGGTGGGCCAATCCTCGGTCAGCGCCAATTTGTAGCGCGTGTAGGCCATCGCGTGGCTGTCGGCGATATGATGCACCACCTGGCGCACCGTCCAGCCGTCTTCGCGATAGGGTGTGTCGAGTTGGGCATCGTTCAATCCGGCAACGGCGGCCCGCAGGCGCTCGGGCAGCATGCGCAGGGTTTGTATGTGCGCCGCGCGGATGCCGGGCAGACTGCTGGCCGGAGGAGCGAAGTGGCCAATTGGATAACGAAGATCGTCTAGTTCTGTCATGGCACTCACTTTAACTCATCTGCTCACGGAATGAAACCGCTTTGAGTGCACCGGACCCGGCAATGGTGCTGGCTTAGGACCGAGAGCCATTTTATGCGTGATGCTGAGGGTGATGATGATGGTGATCGTAGTGGTGGTTGTAGTGGTGGCGACGATGATGTGATGCGAACGCCGGGCTGGCAAACACCATCAGGAGCAGGAGCGCGGCTAGAATCTTCTTCATGCCCAAAATGTATCACGATCCCAGCCCCGGCGGCAGAGTCCGGAAGCGCCCCGCATCAAAAGAGGAACGGGGGGCTCTGGCCGGTCGCGGGCAGCGTAAACTCAAAGATACGATGAATGTATCGGCTGCTTCCCCGCTAACTGGCCATAAAAAGTACTTTTTTGAGAAGTTCGGCATTACCGAGCGGCTGCTGGAGCGCTGCTTGGGCGAGGCCCTGTCTGCCGGCGGCGACTACGCCGACCTCTACTTTGAGTCGGTCTCGGCCACCTCCCTGGGCGTCGATGAGCAGATCGTCAAATCCGCCAGCCAGGGAGTCAGCGCCGGCTGCGGCATTCGCGTCCTCAGCGGCGAGCGCACCGGCTACGCCTACACCGACAACCTCAACCCCGATCGGTTGCTCCACGCCGCGCGTACCGCCGCGATGATCGCCTCCGGGCCGGCCACTAAGCCCGTACAGGGCTTCACTGAACCGGCTGCCGCCGACCTGTACCCGGTTCCGCTGGGCGGTTACGACCTGGACCTGGCCGCGCGTCTGGAGCTGATCTTGCGCGCCGACCGCGCGGCCCGTGCATACGACTCGCGCATCGTGCAGGTGCGCGCCAGCTACTCCGAAGAATTGAAGCGGATTTTGATTGCCGCCTCCGACGGCGCATTCGCCAGCGACACTCAGCCGCTTTGCCGGCTCAACGTCTTCGTCATCGCCAAGGACGGAGAAATTACTACCAAAGGCACGGCAGGCGGAGGGGGAAGAGCGGGGCTCGAACAATTCACGGGAAGTAAAAGTGCGGAGCACCTGGCCCGCGAGGCGGCGCGGGGAGCGATTCTGCAACTCGGCGCCGTCCCCGCTCCGGCGGGCGAGATGGAAGTCGTCCTCGGTCCCGGATGGCCCGGAATTCTCCTTCACGAGGCGGTAGGCCACGGTCTGGAAGCCGATTTCAACCGCAAAAAGACCTCGGCCTTTGCCGGCCTGATTGGCCAGCAGGTCGCAAGTTCCAAAGTCACAGTCGTCGACAACGGCGCCATCGCCGGACGCCGCGGCTCGCTCAACGTGGACGACGAGGGCACGGCGACGCAGGAGACGGTGCTCATCAAAGGCGGCATTCTGCGCGGCTACCTCAGCGACAAGCTCTCCGCGCGGCTGATGAACTCCGCCAACACCGGCTCAGGACGCCGCGAGAGCTATCAGCACATCCCCATGCCGCGCATGACCAACACCTATATGCTGGCCGGCGACGACTCTCCCGAGGACATTCTGCGCAGCGTCAAGCGCGGCCTTTACGCCGTCAACTTTGGTGGCGGCCAGGTGGACATCACAAACGGCAAATTCGTCTTTTCGGCTTCGGAGGCTTACCTCATCGAAGACGGCAAGGTAACCGCCCCGGTGCGCGACGCCACGCTGATCGGCAACGGCCCCGAAGCGCTGAAGCACGTCTCCATGGTCGGCCACGATTTGAAACTCGACGAAGGCATCGGCACCTGCGGCAAAGACGGCCAGAGCGTGCCGGTGGGCGTCGGCATTCCCACCATCAAGCTCGACAAAATAACCGTCGGCGGAACGGGGAGGTAATCGAATTGTTAGGTTACATTCCCAGCGACTTGTAGTACGCTTAGTTCGGATGGCTGATCCATACTCAACATCGATTTCTGTTATAGCCCTCGTGATTTCCTGTGTAACGGCCTGGTTGACGTTTTTTAAACGCGGCAAAGTAAAAATGACACAGCCTACCGTCATTTACTTTGGGTTAGAATCTCCGCGTTCGCAAAAGGAGGTGCTTCTTCCGAAGATCTTCTTGCGCACCCTTCTCTTTTCCACGTCACGGCGAGGTCGCGTGATAGAGAGTATGCATGTTGCACTCTCTCGAAATGAGACACTACAAAATTTCAATATTTGGGTATACGGTGATGACAAGCTTGTCCGTGGCAGCGGATTATTTGTGGGGGAAACTGGCATCGCAGCCAACCATCACTTTCTTGTACCTAACGACAGCACCTCTTTCCGGTTCATCGAAGGGAGATACAAACTTGAGGTGTTTGCACACCTGTTAGGCGATAAAGTTCAGACGCTTTTGTTTTCGCAGAATCTAGAGATCACACGAGATATCGCAACATTACTCGCAGAGCCCAAAGCAGGTCTGTACTTTGATTGGGGGCCGGATTCTATGCGTTATTTGCCCCACGTTGACCAACGACCCTTACCCGATCCCGAAAAGTTCCTCGAAATGTTGGGTATAAAATAAACGCGGGCATAGATTAAACTGAAATTAGAAGGAGGAACGCCATGACATAGGTACGCAACAGCGACCAGGAGTTCGTCATGAGCCGTTCATCCCGCCGCCCCTATGCGGCGATCACAGGCACTGCCAGCGCAAAAGACGACAAGCGCCTGGCCCACCGTGGTCTTCGCCGTAAACAAAATCTTGCCCTGAAGACCTGCCCCGACTTCGGCAATCTGCTTCTTCCCCATCGCTTTGAATGCGCCTGGAACAACAACTACTGCTGGGGGCGCGACGGCGCTCAATGCTATCTTGGTTTCATGCGAGATTCCCAGGACGACTACAGTCAGAAGTATTACCGGAAAATCCTGCGCAAATAACGTATTTTTCTGCGGGAGACTAGGTGTCTGCCTCAAAACCATAGAAAACATCCAGCCGGCGAACTGCTCCGGTGCGCTCGAAGATCGCGGCGCTGGTCTGCTCGTCGAGGCAAAGCGCTTCCATTGTTTGGCGAGAGCCGTCAGGCCGGGTGACCTCGATCTTCTGCGGCCCGGCTCGATGCGCAACGACGGGAACCTGGCAGGTGGTGAATGCCATCGTGCCGGTATCAAGATCGAGGGTGCATGGGCAGCCGTCCATGTCGTAGAAATCGAAACGCGAGGGCTGCGTCAGAAACTCGTTGCCGCTGACCAGGTGCCGGTGGAATCCGAGGCGTCCCGCTTCGATTGCGACGCCCATTTCGCCCAGCCGCGAGATGAGGTCCTCTTTTACCTGGCCCGTCATGCCCGGCTGCTGCGCTCCCGCAAATCCAGGCGTATGGGAGTAAGGATCGGTAGGAATCGCTCCGTATAAATCCGGCGATTTGTGAACGCCGATTCCTTTGCGGATTTCACAGTAGTGGCTCATGAGCCGCTGAATCAGTGCCGGGTTTTCGCCCGCGGCGCCGGCGCGATCCAGCACCTCCTGGACTGCCAGAAGGAGCTTGGATACCATGTGCCAGTATATGCAACCCAGCCCCTCGTACTTGTAGAACGTGCCGGAGCGGCCGGTGAAAGACTGGTGGTCGAAGACCTGTTCATATAACGCCAGGATGCGCGCATTCTCTTTATCGGAAAGGCCCGCGTCAGCCAGGGCCTCTTTCAACAGCGAACTGTTGCGGAAAGCTGAATTGAAATGGGCCACGCCGTTCAGATCCCGCATCACAATGCGCCGGTCGCCGCGCGCGATCATCTCCGCCAGCGGCCCTGCAATGGCCTCGGCCGGAATGTTGTTCTTCTCAAAGAATCCGGGCAGTTTCCGGTCGGGATAGAGGAGATAACTATTCTGATCGGCTCGGTACAGGCGGCTCAAGCGGAGCGCGTCGAGCAGGGCAATCGACTCCTGCGTCGAGAGCGCGCCGGAGCTCAGCACCGCCACCTGTCCTTCGAGCATTTCATAGAGGCGGCGAATCACAACCTTGCCGCCCTCCACCTTCATCAGGTTGTAGGCGTGATACAAACCATCCGGCCGCCGGTTGGCGCGAATGGAGTGGTCGATATACCTGAGCGCAAGGTCACAGAAGGCGATCAACTCCGAAGCGGCGAGCGGAGTCTGGCTTCCTGAAAACCCGTGCGCATAGAGCCCGGCCCTGTAGCTGCTTCCCGCGCTTCCCACTGAATCAAGAACAGCCTTGCGGTCCAGGTCGCTAACTGGCCCGTTGAGCAGGCCGGCGTGACGTTCCAGCGCTTCCAGTACATGGCGAAAGGCGACGGCAACCTCTGATGAGACATCGACGGCAGATGCGACGGCGCCGAACATGCCCCGGCAAAACGAAAGGAACCGGCGCAGGAAGTATAGCGTCACCATGGAGACGCCAAAGCCAACCAGCGCGTTATTGGCGTCATTCCACTCCGGCCGCTGCGTGTTCATCCACAAACCGGCCTCGGGGATGAAGTTGAAGAGCCTGGCCAGCACGAGCACCAGCAGCTTTTCCGCCAGGTTCACGCGGTAAGGCACGCCATCGGGACCGGGCAGAGCCTTGCCGTCCGCGCCCATCGCCGCCGCCCGTTTGTGAATCTCGCCATCCAGCGCCGCATCAAAGTCGATGGTGTTGCGCGGATCTTTAAGCAGCGCCTGGTAGGGCTTGATGCGGTAAGGAACATTGGCGTAGGTAAAGACGCGGCGCGTAAGCAGGCGCTCGAGCGCGCCGGGATGGTAGCGTGAAGAAACTTCCAGCAGCTTGAGAAGATAAGCCGCCTGGTGGTCGCCCCAGTAACCGATGAAAGACCAGGAATCGTGAGGGTCAAGCACCTCCCAATCGAATCCGTCGCGCAGAACGCGGTAGGGGTTATAGCCATCCGCGGTGGAAGAGTCGACAAACTTGAAGATCATGCTCTCGGCATAGCCGGGGTAGGAGAGCGCCAGCGCCTCCCAGTTCTGGAAGATGTCGCGCCAGTTGCCCTGATAGTTGAGAATCCGCTCGCCCCGCTCGTCCTGCACCTGGATGGAGAAGATGTTCCACGGGCGGCTGGGATCGCCGTGACGGCGGCTGAAGGTGAGCGGAAGGTATTCGTGCGCCAGCCGCTCCAGGTCCAGATCATTCTGCTCCACCGCCAGTGCGAGAAGGCGGCTGTGCGGCAGAGTTTCCGGCAGTCCATCCAGAAAGGCGGACTGTCGCTCTGCCACGGAGCGGTTGGCTTTGCCGATGAAGCTCTTGAAGTCGGGCACGGAAATCTGGTAGCCGGTGTCGGGAACGCCGCCGCGCATGGCGTTGAACAGAGCATTGGAGAAATGGCGGTCTGAGCTGAGATCGTCGCCGGTGCATTGAAGGCCATCAGCCCCGGCCACGATGCGAACCAGGTTTGCAGTGCCGCGCTCGACGTCCTCATCAAGTTGCGAGCGCAGATTTCCGCCGGATTTGAGCAGACTCACAAGGCCGGCCACCCGCTCCGCATCCTGGTCGACTTCCGCCACGATGCTCCAATCTTTACTCCGGCCCGCTGGAAGCGTCAGCCGGGCGTTGACGAAGTAAGCGCCGCGGCGGCCACGGATGAGTGTCTCCTCGTCAACCGTTTCCCCCCTCCGGAAGCGATCAAGCTGCGTGGCGCACAGCAGGCGGCGAGCCGGTCGAAGCCCCTCTGACCAGACGGCTGTGGCGCACAGCGCCTCATTGGGCTCGGGCTTGTCGGCGGGAACGGAACTGAGTTTGAAAAGGCCAAGTCCGGTTTCCGGCTCCAGTTCGTTCTCCTTGTAGCCATCCGCTAACGTGCTGTATTCCAACTGGAAGCGGCGCGTGAGGCCGTGGGGCAGCAGGTTCTGGATGCCGTCAAGAAGGTCGATCTCGGCGGGCTCCGCGCCCAGGTTGACCAGGGCCGCGCGCCGAACGAACCCGAAACTGTTGCTCGACATCCATGCGCAGGAAAAGCAGAGCGCCAAATCGTGGTTTACTTCCTCAAAGATGACCTTGTTGCTGTAGATGCTCTTGGACAGGCTCCGGGTGATGCGGTACAGCCCGTCGAAGCGCTGCGAGAACGGCTCCCACAACGCTATGCGGCCGCTGCGGGCGATGAGGAAGATGCTCTTGCCGCCGGTCTGATCCTGGCTGTCGTGGATGCGGTCATCCGTGTAGTAGGGAAACAATGCGTGATCCGGGTCCCTGCGGCCCGCGGTCAGCGCGCCGGTACTGGAGACGAACATCCACTGATCGGAGTCGCTGACGATGCTCATCAAAAACGGCGGCATGGCGTCGTAGTTGACGATGCGGTAAAATCGCTCGCCGCCAATCTCGACTTGCCCCCCTTCAACCTTGCGCAGGCCAGATTTGAGGGGCGCATCTCCAACAAAAACCGTAATCATCGTCTCTCCCTGTGAATGGAGTTATGCGCGCGGATTCTCTTCGCGCTTCTCCGGCGAAACGCGCGGCGGCTCTACTTCGCCGCGGGAGCAGCCGGCGCATCATAGCTTGGCGAGGTCGGCCCCTCCGGCATCAGCTCCGGATACCAGCCCTGCACGGCCAGCTTGGCTTTGCGGTCCACGCTGAAAAGTCCCCAATGGCCTTCGGTCCCCGTTCCCTTCCAGGGCTCGTCAAAGGCCTCGAAGAAGAAGGTAGTCACGTGGTTGGCTTTGGCCCAGGCGCTGATCTCCTCAAAGTATCGCTTCTGCTTCTTCTCGTCGCCCGCGCGCGGCGCGTGCTGCTCGCCGACGGTGTAAGAGGCCCAGCCCACCTCGCCGTAGACGATGGTCTTCCCGGGATGCGCCTTGCGCACGCTCTCGTAGTGCTTGATGGTCGAGGCCATGGCCGTGTCAATGTCTTCCCGGCCCCACATCGGGTAGGCGTGCAGCAGGATGAAATCCACGTGGTCCACCAGCTTCGCCTCCGGCTGCCGCCAGT
>Ga0326728_10002933_pt1 | contig 55145 bp, 34 predicted proteins | sample MB3enrmetagenome_FD_207602 | JGI IMG/M metagenome (GOLD analysis project Ga0326728, IMG submission 207602) | Lab enriched peat soil microbial communities from McLean, Ithaca, NY, United States - MB31MN | ecosystem: Environmental > Terrestrial > Soil > Wetlands > Peat | place: USA: New York... | reverse complement strand
GCCGAATCAGGCAGCGCGATAACCAGTTCGCGAATGCCGCGCGGCTTGATGAAGCGGACGGCGGTTCCGGCGGCGGAGCGCACGGAGTGGGCCGTGGCCTTGGTCTGCTTGCCCAGGCCGACGAGCAGGAGGCGCTTTGCGGCGAGGCCCGCCGGGGCGTGAAGCAGCGCGGTCTCGTTGGCGCCGGCCTTGAATTCGCCGCTGGCAAGCACGTCGGCTGCGGCTGCCTGGATGGCCGGGTCGGCGGTCAGCAGCACGGGCTGAGGCTTGGCATCGGGAGCTTTGCCGGTTTGGGTGTCGGCGGCCAGAACAGCTACTAGTTCGGTTTTGATTTGGGTGAGGTTTAAAAAAGAGAATTGGGTTCGCATATTTTTCATTATTTCATTGTGGCGTGCGGGGAGAGAAAGTGCGGCGAGGTGGGGTTTGTGGTTCCCCGCCATTTCGCCGGGAAAAAAGCGAAAAGATGGGGCACGGTGCTTTTGGGGACAGGAAGGAACCAGAGCGTTTAGCGGTTGACGAGGACGGTTTTGCTGTTGGTTTTGATGGTGAAGACGCCAACCGGCAGAGGCTCATTCACCCTGATATTGAAATAGACGCAGACCTTGTATTCGGTTGGGCCGAAGTTGAGTACCTGCTTCAGGCTCACGCCACGTATGGGGTCTACCCACAAAGTGACCTTGGAGAGATTCTTGCGGATCGCGGGGTCTTTGGGGACCATCTCCAGCATTTCGGTTTTTACGCCGTCGAGGATCTCCGAGCCAATGTACTTGATCTCCCACATCTGCTCGAGATCCTTGCCGCTGGCGCCGAATCCGAGCATGAACCAGCTTTCGTACTGGGCGGCTTTGCTGAAGGTTGTGAGCTGGTTAATCAACGGCTCATAGAGCTTGACGGCGCCGCCGGTGTATGCGTAGATCTTGGGCACCGGCTTGCCGTTGAACTCGCTGATGTGGGCGGACATCTGGAAGGCTCCCGCCTTGCGCTCGTAGTACACGGTTCCCTTCTGCACATCCTTTTCGTAGATGGGGTCGGTCTCGACGGAATCAAACTGGAAGTCGGCTTGGGTGGAGCGGAAGTTTTTAGCCGCCTCGTCGAGTTTGCACAGTACCCATTCCCGATCATGGACGTGGAAGGTGTAGGTTGACGAGCCAACCGCACTTGTCTCATGGCCTGCGGCCTCAGCAATGGCCTTAATGGTTGCGGTTTTGGACACTGTTATTGGCGCAGAATACTTCGTTGACGAAGTGGTCGGAGTTTCTCCGTTCGTCGTGTAGTAAATAGTTGCATTCGGCGTAGTGTCGTCAATCTTCACCGCCTGAACTGAACAGTAGGCGCCGCCGGAGGGAGAAAACACCGGGGTCGCCACCCTTCCATCGCCGGCTGCAAACAGTGTCCGCGTCACCGGTAAAAACAGCGCAATCGATGCTAAAACAACAAGTTTACTTGCCTTATGCATGGATTTCCTTATTCTGTTAGACGTGATTGACTGGCCAAAAGCACAAGTCAAATGCGGACTCGCGCGAATCTGTGTTTATCGTCTCGCCCAGACCTTCCAGGTCCAATTACCCTGAGCGTCCTGCGCGGTTTCCCAGTACTCGACGACGACTGCGTCGCCGGTGACCGGCTCGATGGCCTTGCGCAGAGCTTTCTTCACGGCCATGTTGGAGGCGGTGGTCTTCAGGTCGAGGTTTACGTCCACGGCTTGTACGGTGACGATGAAACCATGCCCGCCTGAGCCCACGACCTGGATGGGATGGAGAGGTCCGCCGGAGGGGGATGGCTTGTCGCCGAAGTTCCACACATGAGGCGTGACGAAGATGAAGGCGAGAATCAGCGTCACCATAATGTCGTAGTGAAAACAACCGCGCGGGTAGGTCCAGTAGAAATAGCTTTTGAAAATTTTGCTCATGGTGTGTTTACCGTGTGATGCATTTCAAGCCGCCCATGTAGGGCTGCAGTAATTCTGGAATCAGGACCGAGCCGTCGGCCTGCTGATAGTTTTCGACGATGGCCAGCCAGGTGCGTCCCACGGCCAGGCCGCTGCCGTTTAAGGTGTGGACAAATTCTAGTTTGCCCTTGGGGCCTCCAGGCCTGTAGCGAATGTTGGCCCTGCGCGCCTGGAAGGCCTCGAAGTTGGAGCAGGAGGAGATTTCCCGGTAGAGCTGCTGGCCGGGAAGCCAGACTTCGAGGTCGTAGGTTTTTGCCGAGGAGAAGCCGGTGTCGCCCGCACAGAGCAGAACGCGGCGATAGGGGAGCTTCAGAGCTTCGAGAATTTCTTCTGCGTCGCGGGTTAATTTTTCGTGCTCGGCGTCGGAGTCCTCGGGGCGGGTGAACTTGACCAGCTCGACTTTTTGAAATTGATGCTGGCGGATGATGCCGCGCGTGTCCTTGCCGGCGGCCCCGGCCTCGGCGCGGAAGCAGGGCGTGTAGGCCGTGAGGCAGATGGGCAGGCGGGCCTCGTCGAGGATTTCGTCGCGGTAGAGATTGGTGACGGGAACTTCGGCGGTGGGGATGAGCCAGTGGTCGTTGTCGCGGAACTCGCCGCGGGCGACGGCTTCGGCGTCAGTATCGGAGCAACGGAAGAGGTCCTCGGCAAACTTGGGCAAATTTCCAGTGCCAAAGAGCGATTTGGAATTGACCATGAAGGGCGGCAGGATTTCGGTGTAGCCGTGCCCACCCCCGTCGCGTGAGGCCGTGTGCAGGTCGAGCATGAAACTGATGAGAGCACGTTCGAGACGGGCTCCGGCACCCATGTAGACGGCAAAGCGCGCGCCGCTGATCTTGGCCGCGCGTTCCAGGTCGAGGATGCCGAGGGCTTCGCCCAGTTCCCAATGCGGCTTGGGGGCGAAGGCGAAGGCGGGAATGTCGCCCCAGGTTTTGATGGTTAGATTGTCGGTTTCGGATTGCCCCTCCGGCACCTCGTTCCGCGTCAGGTTCGGCACCCCGGCCAACACCTGGCGCATCCGCTCGTCCAGTTCCTCTGCATTGCGATAATAATTATCTTCTTTTTCCTTAAGTTGTCGGGACTCCGCCATCAATCGCATGCCTTCCGGTGATTTTGAGAAATCCTCTCCCTTTTGGCGGACCGTCTCGATCTTTTTCATCGCAGGCATTTCAGATAGTTCTTTTCCTGAAGGTTTTTTTGCCCTCATTCCCATAGCAAATTGATCGGAGAGTTCGTTGCGCCGCGCCTTGAGGCGTTCGGCGGTGGTGATGGCCTCGCGGCGGCTGGCGTCGAGGGCACGAAAGTCTCCCAGCAGCGCAGCAGGGTCGGCGCCGCGCGCACGCAGTTTCTCTTCAACACGTTCCAGGTTGGCACGGACAAAACCGAGGTCGAGCATGACAATACTAGTTTATCCGACTGCATGGGGGTTCGTGTTTTCCCACTGGAAAGCTAACAGTAACAAGAGGTTTTCATGAGATTTTGTTGGGATGCAGAGCAGGAACAGAGTCGAACTCGGCCTGAATTTCATCAAAATCAATGGGCCGGGTTTCCAAATAGAAAACCTCGCCACGGCAAGAGCTAAAATCAACCAAGGAAAGAAGATGACAGAGATTCGTTCGACCGTAATTCTGGGTTCCGGCTGCGCCGGCCTCACCGCCGCAATCTACTCGGGCCGGGCTGGCCTTAACCCGCTGATTCTTGAGGGGCACGAGCCCGGCGGCCAGCTCTCGATGACCACGCTGGTGGAGAACTTTCCGGGCTGGCCGGAGGGGATTCAGGGGCCGGAACTGATCGACAACATGAAGAAGCAGGCAGCGCGCTTTGGAGCGACGTTTCAGTTGGCGCACCTGAATAAGGTGGACCTGAAAGAAAATCCCTTTCGCTTGCAGACCTCGGCGGGCGAGATTGTGACGCGGACGCTGATTGTGGCCAGCGGGGCCAGCGCGCGCTGGCTGGGATTGAAGAGCGAGCAGGCGCTGATTGGGCATGGCGTGTCGAGCTGCGCGACGTGCGACGGATTTTTCTTTCGCGGCAAAGAGATTGCGGTGGTGGGCGGAGGCGACTCGGCGATGGAAGAGGCGCTGTTTTTGACGCGCTTTGCATCGAAGGTGACGCTGCTGCACAGGCGTGAGGGTTTTCGCGCGTCGAAGATCATGTTCGACCGCGTTCATGCTCATCCGCAGATCGTGCTGCGCCCGAATACGGTGATTGAAGAAGTACTGGGCGTGGAAGAGAAGGATGTGAAGGGCCTGCGGCTGCGCGATGTGGCGACGGGCGAGCAGACGACGCTGGCTGTCAGCGGGCTGTTTCTGGGCATCGGGCACGAGCCGAACGCGAAAATGTTTGCCGGGCAGATCGATCTGGACGACGACGGCTACATCCGCACGACGGGCAATGTGCTGGTGACGAAGGACGGCGTGGTGTTTCCGGGGATTTATGCCTGCGGGGACGTGCAGGACCGGCGCTACCGGCAGGCGATAACGGCCGCCGGATCAGGGTGCATGGCGGCGCTGGAGGCGGAAAAATTCCTCGAAGCGCAGGGGCTATGAATATGATTTCTTGCCCCGCTACCATGTGTGGAAGACGAAGAATGCCGCAGCAACCAGGCAGACACCGGCGGCGGCGTGATTCCAGCGCAGATGCTGACCGAAGTAGAATGTGACAAAGACGCCAAAGACCACTAACGTAATAATCTCTTGCATCACCTTAAGTTGAACGGTCGTGAAACGAGCCGCGCCGATGCGATTGGCCGGCACCTGGAAGCAATATTCGAGCAAAGCGATGCCCCAACTGACCAGGATCACCTTCCACAGCACCTCTTGGCGAAACTTCAGGTGGCCGTACCAGGCAAAGGTCATAAAGATGTTGGAGAAGACGAGAAGAATGATGGTCCACATATCTATATTAGATATTAGCAACGCAGGCAGGATTCAGGTAGACACACGATGGCGGCGCTCAGCGACAATCTCGAACGGCTGGAGGCGGCAATTGAAGCCGCTTGCCGCCGCGCTGGTCGCGCACGCGGCGAAGTGGAGCTGATGGCCGTCACGAAGACCTATCCGGCGGCGACGGTGGCCGAGGCTGCCGCGCTGGGGCTGACGCTGTTTGGCGAGAATCGCGTCCAGGAGTTTGCGGGCAAGGCTGCGGAATTGGAGCCGTTGCGCGGGCGTGCTGAGAAGCCGATTCACGTTCATCTTATTGGGCATCTGCAATCGAACAAAGCGGCGCGGGCGGTGGAATTGTTTGATGCGGTGGATTCGCTGGATTCGTTGCGGCTGGCGGGGCGGCTGAACGAAGCGGCAGGCAAGCTGGGCAAACGGCTGCCGGTGCTAATAGAAGTGAAGCTCAGCCCGGAGGAGAGCAAAGCGGGGTTAAAGCCGGACTCGGCCGAGGCCGCTGAGCTGCTGGAGCGGCTACCGGATCTGGAGCATCTGCAAGCGCGCGGACTGATGACGATTGCGCCTTTAGGTGTAGCCGAGGCCGAGACACGAGCCTGTTTTAGAGAATTGAGTAGGTTGCGCGAGCGCTGGGCAACGGCCTATCCACAGCTTTCGTTGGACGTACTTTCGATGGGCATGAGCGACGATTTTGTGCTGGCTATTGAAGAGGGCGCAACGCGCATACGCATAGGCACGGCGATCTTTGGGGCGCGTACGGCAAACAGGGAGACGGCCTGATGCTGCGCTCTACAGCAGAGGGCGTCACGCTGGCGGTTCGCGCCCAGCCCGGCGCAAAGAAGACGGCCATCACCGGCGTCTATGGCGAGGGAGCGGCGGCGCAATTGAAGATCACTGTACACGCTCCGCCGCTCGAAGGCCGCGCCAACCAGGCGTTGATTGCGTTTCTGGCCGAGCGGCTGGGCGTGACGAAAAGTGCCGTGAAGTTGAAGTCGGGCGAGTTGTCGCGGAGCAAGGTTTTTTTGCTGCGCGGGGTGTCGCTGGAGAAGGCGGAGGCGGCGCTGTCGAAATGAAGGCGGCGGAATCCATCCCCCCGAATACAAGGTCCGAAAATCCGGACCTTGGGGCACCCGGCGCCCGCTCCACTTATGGAAAAGAGTCTCAGAGGTTCGCCCGGAGAAATAGCGTATAACATTTCTACTTAAATGCAGTGTGTGAAAATGAATTCGTATGTTTCCTAGCGCCGAATGTCAAACTTGATATTTTTCCAGACGACGTGCTTTAAAGTAGGATACTATCTGAAAGGAAAATATGGCGAATCGTCGAGCAATAGTGATTGGTAGCGCCTTTGGTCTGATAGCTTCGTGCGTCGTGATAGTTCTGATGTGGTATGGCGTGTCTGGGATTCTCATTTGCGGCCAGATAGACTTTATGTATGTACTATGGCCTGTATCAGTGATGTTGCCAGGCGATTGGCTTAAGACCATTCCGGGCCTCATAACGACGGTATTTTTGGTCATGATTAACTGCGTTACATACTCGGCATTTGCTTTGTTGTTACGCGCTTTCACACGTAGGATCGTCAAGCATAAGAACTTTCGATTGTAAAGCAGGTGCCCGAGTGCGCCACCCTTGAACTAACCACAAATGATCGGTGGTCCATATATCAATAATTGAGACATCGGAGAATTGAGACATGGGAGACCGCTAATCGTCTGTACGGCCTAAACCGCCCGAATCTCCATCGTTTTGCCTAGCGCCTTGAGTGCGTGGGCGATGCCGTCGATGCGGGATGTGTGGCGTATATTTGTCAGCCGGTTCACCTCCTGCGGGGTGGTCTGCAATCTCCGCGCCAATTCAACCGGCCTGACCTTTTGGCGGAGCATTTCATTCAACAAGAGCACCTTGGCGGAAAGACTCGCGGACAACTCAATCACCGCTTGTCCGCGCTTGGCTTTCGATGGTTCCGGAACCGGACGCCGATCTTCAAAATAGAACTCCATCGCCAATTCAAGAGCCTCTTTTGCCATCCCTAAAGCCTCTTCACGGTCCTTGCCTTGGGTGAGCGCCTCGGGAATATCGGGGAAGTTCACCTTGACGAACTTTCCATCCTGGGTCAATGTCACCGGATATGCTCGCATAAGACGCTCCTTTACTTCAGTCCAAGTTGCTTTTTAATGTCCTCAACCAGGCTTTTGCCGATTTCCTTGTGGTGCATTGGCAATATGGACTGGCGGCCATTCAGATAAACCTTCATGTGAGAGCCCGTGAACTTGCCGAAAGTCGCTCCTTGTTCCTTCAGCCAGCGCTTGAATTCGCTGCTCTTCATGGATTAAATTATAAACAATCTTGTTTATAAGATCAAGAGTGAATAAACAATGTTGATGATAATTCGATAGATTTTCGCAGGTTGGGCACTGGGTGGTGCAGGGCCGGGTTTTCGGGCCGGGGAATCCGTAAATCTCAACCTGCCCCGCTGGCTCGCCGTCTTACTGTTCCCTTAATCCCTGTCGCCTGGCCTATTCTTCGCCTGTTCTTCCCCGCCAAACCCGTATTTCACTTGTACCCAACTTTGCCAGATATAGGTGTATGTAGAAGCACACTTTTCGTGCACTTTAAACGCCTAAAAACACCAAATAAGTGTATTTGGAAGGCCACTTTCTGTCTTCACGCGTGGGAGGCAGTGCGCCCAAGACGCAATGCTTCCAAGGCTGGAGTCCGGACCGGGGTGCCCGCTGCAATTTCCGCCCGCAACCTGCTACACTCTCCCTCGTTATGATCCTCGCTTGTTTGCTCATCGTCGTTGTTGCTTACCTGCTGGGGTCGGTCCCCAGCGGTTACGTGCTGGTGCGCCTCTTTCGCCATCAGGATATTCGCCAGTCCGGCAGCGGGAATATTGGGGCTACCAATGTTCTGCGCAGCGGCGGCAAGGGCCTGGCCGCGGCTACTTTTTTGATGGATATGCTCAAAGGCTGCTGCGCTGTGTGGCTGGGCGGGTTGATCGGCCACTTGCTTGCGCCTGGCGCGGCACCGGATAACATGCGGGCATTAGCCGCGCTGGTCGCGGTTCTGGGGCACATCTTCCCGGTATGGCTGGGCTTCAAGGGCGGCAGGGGTGTATCCACCGGTTTTGGCGTTTTCCTGGTGGCTGCGCCGTGGGCGGCGCTGGCGGCTATCTCGGTTTTCATTGTGGTGCTGGCGCTGAGACGCTACGTTTCGCTGGCGTCGATTCTGGGCGCGGCGAGCTTTCCGCTCTTTGCCTGGTGGATGGGATACGGCAACAGGCTTCCGTTTTTCATCGCAGTGCAAATCGCCGTCGCCCTGCTGCTGATCGCAAAACATCATCAGAACATTCGCCGGTTGCTGGCCGGCACGGAATCCAAGCTGGGAGCCAAAAAGACCGCATGAGCCGCATTGCAGTTCTAGGTTCCGGAGCATGGGGAACAGCCATCGCGCTGTCGCTCGATAGGCGTGGCGGGCACGAGCTCACGTTGTGGGCACACAGCGACGAGATTGCGCGGCAGATTGTTGACGAGGGCGAAAACAAGCTATTTCTGCCGGGATTTCCTCTTCCCGCGAGGCTCAGAGTTACGGGCGACGAGAGCGCGATTCGAGAGGCGGAGATTGTCGTCTCCGTGATTCCCTCGGAGTTTTTGCGCGCGACGTTTACGCGGCTGCGCCCTTATCTTCATTCCGGCCAGATCATTGTCAGCGCCACCAAGGGTGTGGAGGACCACAGCCTTCTGCGCATGAGCGAGGTGATTGCTTCATGCCTGGCGGGGGCGGGAGCCGGACTCAAACTGCCGATTGGAGCTTTCAGCGGACCCAGCTTCGCGCAGGAGGTGGCTGAGGGGCAGCCCACCGCCATCACCGTGGCCTTTGAGGACTCCGCAGTTGCGATGCGCATCCAGACAGAATTGTCGTCGGAGACGCTACGGCTCTACACATCCACGGACGTAATTGGCGTGGAGATGGGCGGGGCGCTGAAGAACGTGATCGCCATCGCCGCCGGAGTTGCCGCCGGAGTGGGGCTGGGATACAACTCCGCCGCCGCCCTCATTACGCGGGGGATTGCGGAGATTACGCGGCTGGCCGTAGCCTGCGGCGGACGGCGAGAGACGCTGGCAGGGCTTTCGGGCGTGGGCGACCTGGTGCTCACCTGCACCGGCTCGCTCTCGCGCAACCGCACCGTGGGCCAGGAGCTGGGACGGGGACGCAAGCTTGCGGAGATCCTTGCCGGACTGGGCGGCAAGGTGGCGGAGGGCGTTCTGACCACGCGCGCGGCGTTAGGGTTGGCTCGCAGACACACCATCGAGATGCCCATCACCGAGCAGATGGAGCTGATACTGGACGAAGGCAAGGACCCCCGCGAGGCGATCAAGGATTTAATGCTGCGGCCGGGCAGGGATGAGCATTAGCCGTGCAGAACGACTCCATGTGGCCAATCATGCTGGCGGCCCACAAATGTCCAGCACTCTATTCAGCGCAGGAAATAACGGGATAGCAGCACCGCACAATACGAGGCGAAGCTCAGCAGGACGAGGCTGAGGATTGCGTTTGCGATGCGGAAGAAGACGACGCCGATATGGCGGGGGATGAAACGGACGAGGAATATCAGAGTGGTAAACCAGGCTATCAGTCCGGCGCCGGCCATCAGCGCTCCCCACCCTGGGGCACTATTGCCCAGGATTGAATAGGCAAAGGGGAGCCAACTGGTCGTAACGCCAACCCAGTAAAGCATGGTTAGGGGGTTGAAGATGGTCAAGGCGGCAGCTTTGGCGGCTTCACCGGCCAGGCGCGTGGGTACGTGACCAGCGCTCCAGCGTTTGCGAGCTCTCTTATAGGCCCGCTTTGGATCCTTGAAGACAAGAAGCAGGAAGTATATTCCCACGGGAAACAGAAGAGCTGCTCCAATGGCTGCCAGTACAGTTTGGAGTTTCGGGTTCGACAGGCCGTGCAGCAGGTACCTTCCCGCGAGGAGTGCCAGGGAAAAGAGAACCAGATCACTGAACACAGAGCCGATTCCGCAGGCAAGGGTATGGCGCCAACCGCCGACGATTCCGCGACGGATAGCCATCATGTTGACAGGACCAATTGACGCGGCTGCCGCCAATCCCATCAAGAATGCGGCCGAAAGCACGTGGATATAGGAGATGAGCACCATATGGCGTAAGTATTCAAGCATGATATTCCACAGCGCCGGCTCAGAATACCTTGTAGCTGATGCCCACGCTGCCGCCGTAGGGCGAGAGCGTGGTGTTCAGGTACCCAGGTATATTCGGCCAGTTGGGCCACATCTGGTATTCGAAGTCGATGGCCCGGATGGTGATCTTTTTGGTCAGCTTGATGTCTACGCCGCCGCCAAAGGCGATGTCGGTATAGTGGTTGTACGCGCCGCTGTACTCGAAGTTCATCCTGCTATTGCCTATCAGGACTTTGGCATAGGGGTTGGCGCGCTTGTAGCGCAACTTTTCAATGGGTAAGCGGGGGCCGATCAGGTAGTTGTCTTCGCGGATGTCGAGGTATGGATTGAATCGCAGCCAGCGCGCCTCGGCTTCGATCTGAACATAGCGAGTGAGCTTCACGTCCACATAGGCGCCCGGTCCATAGAGGCGGTTTGGGCTGGTTTGGGCGAACGCTCCCGCGGCGTAGTCGGGCTGAAAAGCGGAGCCCAGGAGGCCGACGTTGATGGTAAAACGCTGCTCATAAGCCGAGGGAACCGCTTGCGCACGCGCGGATAAGGATCCGGCGGCAAAGAGGATGAAGAACAAAGCAACAATCGATCGTTTTAAGTGCATAGTGCAGGTCCAGTCAGTGAGAATCTGAAATCTGGCAAAAAAGCCGAACGTCGGCGATTTTGCGCAGGGCTTACTGCACGATGATATTCACCGTGATGGAGTGCGACAGAGTACCGGAGGTCGCGGTTACGGTTAAAGGAAAAGATTTCGGAGTAAACGTGATTTGGCATCCGGTCATTCCCACGGCGAGGGCGGCGCCGGCCAGAGCAAGCAAGGCTATCTTGCGGAAGCGATGAGCGGTCTTGCGCAGCCTGCCGGCCAGGGGCAGCAGGATCAGTCCCAAGACGACAGGGAGCGATCCTCCTCCTAAGGGTCCACGAGGCGGTTGCATTGCTGAATGGCCTGGTAAAAACACCTGAAGTGTCACATTAGTAGTTGAAGAACCCTCTGCCACCACAGGCGTCGAGAAGGATGCGGTCATTCCGGGTGGTAACCCAGCCAAACTAAGGTTGATCGCTGCCGGCAGTGTGGCGCCTCCTACCGGGGTAATCACAAGCGGATAATCTGCCTCCCCTCCGAGGGGCGCAGTCACGGTGCCGGTTGTTCCTGCCAACAGAGTGAGCGTAAAGTCCTGGACGATTTCTGAGAGGACGGGACTGGTGGCCGTCGTATAGTTGGTGTCGCCGGAATAGACCGCCGTGATGGAGTGAATGCCGGTTGCCGGAGCCGTTGTGGAGAAGGTAGCGACACCCGCCGTGACGGTACCAGAGCCGAGCAGTGTTGTGCCATCGTAGAAAGCAACGGTACCAGTGGGCGCGGCGGGCGCGGCGGCGGGAACAGTCAGAGTGGCAGTGAAGGTGACGGGGTTGGAGGTGAAGATTGGGTTGGCGGAGGAGGCCAGCGTCACGAGGGGAGTTGCCGGAATGACGGTCAGGGTAACGGATGCCGTGGAGGTTGTGTAGTCGATAATATCGGTTGGCGAAAAGGTAGCCGTGAGCGTGTTCTGCCCGATGGGGAGCACCGTTCCCGCAGAGGGAGAGTAACTGAAGCTGCCCTGTATCGGCGAAGTGGCGTCAAGTTGGGTTCCGCTCAACGGGGTTCCATAGAGGATGGGCGCGGGCGTGGCCCAGGTGATGGCGGGCAGCTGCTGGAAGATGACGGTATCGGTCGCGGTGACATTATTGGAGAAATTCGGGCTGGAGGCAACAGCGGTGATGGTTCCCTGGGTGCTGCTTCCCGAGGTGTAGGTGGGGACGCTGACGGTGAGGGTAACCGAATCGCTGGCGTTGGCGGCGATGCTTGTGGTTCTCGTGCAGGTCAGGGTGCCGAGCGTGCAGGTCCAGCCGCCGGTTGAATCCGTCAGGGAGGTGGCGGTAAGTCCGGACGGCAGCGTGAGGGTAAGAATAACGGAACTGTAGATCTCGACAGTCGAACTGGTGTCGGTCACATTCACCGTGACCTGATCGGCGCTGTCGCCCTGCTTGACGATGAAGGGGCTGGGGTTAAAGGCGATGGAGAGTGTAGGCACCACCACCGGCGTCACAAAGGTGGACAGGTCGAACATACTAAATTCGAGCATCTCCATCTGAGCGGTTATGGTCGTCGAAGTGGGGCACTCGGCGGGAAATTGAGCGCCGCCGCTGGAAGCGGCAAACACGTGATACTCGTTGTACAACACGCGCCCGCATTGGTTGGCAGCGGCCGCGCCGACCGGCGTGTTGAAGGTAAACTGCATGACCGGATTGCCGGCGGCGGTGTCATTGAGGGTGAGCCAGGACTGCGTGGGCGGAATGACTCCATTGAAGTCGTGGCGGAGCGTATTGAGCGTAACCTGTCCGTATGTAGTCGTTGCGCCGACATCCTGCAGCCATTGTGCCAAAGTTGCCCCGTCGGTGAAGCTTGTGTTGACCGTTGCGATTCCGGGGTCGGGGGTGGGATCAGCCTGGTTGATATCCCAGTTTGCCACCGGCGGAAAGAGCGAATCGTAGGGCGAGGCGGGGTCCAGCCGGTCAAAACTGTAATGGGTTGCGAAGACACGGCCACCGGCGTTGGCGTAGCTCAGCAGGTTGGTAAGTTCGGTGGTGGATTGAACGTATGGGCTGCCCTGGCAGGGAAACATCACCATGTCGTAGCTGTCAAGGAGCGTGGAATTCGTAGGAGTTCCCATGAGCACGGTTTCGGATGGAGTGTTGGCATTGATGTTCGCTCCGGGCGAAAAGTCGCCTTTGTAAAGATGGATGCGCCCTCCGGTGGTGCCGTTATCGTCGGTAAACTCCGTTTGGGAGATGCCCATATCGAGGAACACGCACTCCAACGCGTCGACCGAACCAGTAGCGATAGCGATTTTGGGGATGTCGCCCTGCGTATGGTTGGCGGGCATATGGAGGGAAAGCCCGGTTAGGGGAACAGCGGCAACGGTTTCGCTGAACTGGCGGCGCCACTTGCCCGCCTGGATGACCAGGGTGTACGTTGCGTTTTGCGGCACGTTGCCCAGGGTGAAGGTGCCGTCGACAGCGGTTGTGGTGTAGCTGACCACGCCAATGGGCGTCGATGTTGTCAGGCACTGCACGCCAGCGGGCAGCGGGTCCACGGTCCCGGTAGTCACATAGACGAGCACATTGGGCAGGGGAAGAGCGCCGGCAGTGGTTCTAGGATCATAGACGGTGCCGCTGATGGTTGTGGTTGGCGCTTGGGCGGATGCTGGTGTATTCAGTACCGGCAAGACGAAGAGCAGCGCCGCGATGGCGACTTTGAACAGTCCAGGGTTGAAGCCGATGGCGGCAACAACAGAGCGAATAGAACGGACCGCTGCGGTCATGGCGCAGGCTATTCCTTTCCACACACGCCGGTCTCTCTCATAGAGGTCCATGTTGCGCACGGTCGCATTTCGTCGCAAAGAGGCCAATGATGTGTACTTCCGATGCCGATAGAAACCTCGGAACCATCATACACATCTCAACAGAATCTGATCATGGATTGTTCCCCCTGTGCTCCTGATTGAATGCGTCTTACCTATTGTTTTTACCGCGGAGAGAAGGAGATTCGTATCGCGCTAGTGCTGATTCTAAAGAATTTATTGACAATTCCAGTTGCTCATACGATTCGAAAAGCATAAAAAATGATTTTCCCACACGTAGGTCACACAATATTTCAATGATCTAGCTCGGATCATCCTGGCGATCAAGCGGAGATGTCCACGCAAGCAATCCAATACAATTGAAACGCCTCAAGCGAGACTCCCCGCTGCAGTGCGCATCACGCATCAGCATGGTTGACCAACGCTTTATCAAAGAGTATCAATGCAGTGTGATGCTTAAAACTTTCTCATCCATTCTTTGCGTGATGTACACCACGTCGCTGCTTGCAAACTTCGCTGCGGCTCAGGGTTCCGCGCCGCCTGCGCGCCCGATTTCCGTCTCTCATGCCCGGCTCGATCCGAATAGTACCGCGCAGATTGGCCGCACCAAGCTGGCTCACTCTCTGGACAGCATCGCAGCCGGGTTTACCGCTTCTCGCGCCGCCAGCGTTGCCTCGATACGAAGCCGCGTCGAGGCCCAAGGGCGTCAGGTCATGGTTCGCAAACAGATTTTGTCGCTGATTGGCAGCCTTCCCGAACGCACACCTCTCAACGCCAGAGTTCTAGGGTCCACGCAGGCCGACGGCTTTCGCATAGAGAAGGTCCTCTTCGACAGCCAGCCGGGATTTCCCGTTACCGCGCTGCTCTATCTTCCCGATGGCACACCCGCGAGCGGTAAGCATCCGGCGATTCTGATGAGCCCCGGCCATAGCCCAGCCGGCAAGGCCAGTGATTACAGAACAGCCGCCCTCTTTGCCCGCAATGGTTTTATTGTTCTTTCCTACGATCCCATCGGACAGGGTGAGCGCCTTCAGTATCCCGATCCGGCCAAAGCAGGCGCATCCCTGGCGACTGCTCCTACCGGAGAACACGGCGAAGCCAGCCTGCAACCGATGCTCATCGGCGATACTTTTGCCCGCTACGAACTTTGGGATGCGATGCGCGGCATCGACTATCTTGTCCAACTCCCCGAAGTCGATGCGGAGCATATCGGCGCCTTCGGCTGCTCCGGCGGAGGCACCATCACCGCAATGGTTGGCGCGTTCGATACGCGCGTGGCCGCTATCGGCGTGGCCTGCTACATCACCTCGTTCGATACGCTGCTGCCTGCGATAGGTCCCCAGGACGGCGAGCAGTCCACCCCGCGCTTCATCTCCTTTGGCCTCGACTTTCCCGACTGGATCGAGCTGGCCGCGCCTCGTCCCTACGCGGTCATCGCCACCTACTCGGATATGTTTCCCTTTGCCGGCGCGCGCGCCAGCGTTATCGAAGCCCGCCGCTTCTACGCATTTTTTGATTCCGCCAGCGCCGGAACTCCCTCCGGCCGCGCCAAGCCTTCCACACCACCCACCCCCTCTGACCGTGCGCTCAATGCCGATACCACCAACAACGTCCCTATCACGGCCGCACTGCAATTCATCACCGGACCTGGCGGCCATGGCGCTTTGGCTCCGATTATGAGCGACATTCTCAGCTTCTTTATCCGCAACCTCGAACCCGGTGCGAACAACATCCACTCTCTCCTCGCGTTGCCCACTACCGGCGGGGCAAGCACTCCGAACAGCGCGCCCGAGAGCCTTCCCAAGGATGCCTTCCAGGTCACTCCGACAGGCCAGGTCCTAACCAGCTATCCCAACTCCGAAACGGTTTTTACACTCAACAAGAAGCGTGCAGCCAGGTTTATCCCCGCCAGCCGTTCCGGAATGACCACTGGAAGACTTGCCGCATCCATACGCAAGGTCACCGGGGCAGAGGCAGTACCCCGCATGTCCAAACCCAGCGCGGAATTGCTGACCGCCAAGACAGGCGCGCTCGTGCTTCCATCGAGCGCGGGAATTGATTTGCAGGGAGAGCTGAGCGTTCCACCAGGCGAGGGCCGCCACCCGGCTGTGCTGCTGCTCGTGCCCGACTCCATTCGTGGAGACAACCCCAGCGCGCGCGCTAATCTGGCGCAGTTCAACTCGCTCGCAGCTGCCGGCAATGTTGTTCTGGCGATCACTCCCCGCCCGTCGCCTCCTGGAACCGATGATATGAAGTCCCCCATTCTCGGTCCTTTCTATCTGCTCAGCCTGCGCGCCGATCTGGTTGGACGCACACTCATCGGCATGCGTGTCGACGACGTGATTCGCGCGACGGATTATCTGGCCGGCCGCGCCGACGTTGACTCAAGCAGGATCACCGCAGTTGCCAGCGGCCACATGGGTTTGACGCTTCTTCATGCCGCCGTGCTCGATCCCCGCCTGAAGCACATTACCATTGACCATGTCCTCACCAGCTATCGCAGCCTGACCGACGCGCCGTTGCCGATTGGGGCGCCGGAAGACATTATCCCCAAAGTTCTTCTGCGCTATGACATTCCCGATCTCGTGCAAATACTTGGGGCACGTCTGACTAAGACCGCACCGCTCGAGGGCACGGATGACCTCAGCCAAGCCTCCACACCGCTCAAAGTTCTTTCCACTCCCAGGCAGTAGGAAGTATTTCGTCCACGACTATTTCATCAGGAGACAGTTGAGATGAAGGATCGCATTCTTGCACGCCGCAGCTTTTTATTGAAGGCGGGACAGAGCCTGCTCGCTCTTCCCGCGCTGTCTCTGCTGCCGGGAATTGGCATGGCGGAAGCGGCCCAACCCGCGAAAACCGGCCCAAAGGGCGCAGCCAGCAATGAGAAACTCGCCGCTGCCAAGCCTAAGATAGTCCTAAACGTCCGCGACTTTGGCGCCGTTGGCGATGGAGCGACCAAGGACACCGCGGCCATTCAGCAAACCATCGACCGTTGCTCCGTCTTTGGCGGCGGCGAAGCTGTCATACCAGCCGGCAATTATCTCACCGGATCGATTCAGTTGAAATCGAACGTCGTGCTGCGCTTCGAGCAGGACGCGACGATCACCGGCAGTTCCGATTACGCCGACTATCCGGTGACACAGGTTCGCTGGGAGGGAAAGTGGATACAAGGGCACGTTGCGCTGATTTACGCTATCGACGCGGAGCATATTGGCATCGCCGGCCCCGGAAAGATCGCCGGTTACACGCCGGCCAACCTTCCCTTCAACTCGCAAATGAAGCTGCGCCGCCCCACGCTGATCGAGCCGATCCACTGCAAAGACATTCATCTGGAAGGCTTCTCCACCAGCTATAGCTGGATGTGGTCTATTCATCCCACATGCTGCGAGAATCTGACCATCAAGAATCTGACCATTCGCTCGACGGGCGGCCTGGGAGATGGCATCGACGTTGACTCATGCAGGCACGTTCATATCGACGGCTGCGACATCTCCACCGGAGACGATTGCATCTCGCTCAAGTCTGGCCGCGGCAGCGAAGGTTATCTCCTGCACCAGCCCACGGAAGACGTGCGCATCTCCAACTGCACCTTTGCGGATTCCATCTTCGCCTGCATCGGAATTGGCAGCGAGACCTCCGGCGGCATTCGCGGCGTCCACATTGAGCACTGCAAGTTTACCGGCGCCAAGACCTTCGCTCTCTACATCAAGAGCCGTCCTGGACGAGGCGCATTTATTGAAGACATAGTTGCCAATGATCTGGAGGTCTCCGGAACTCAAGGTGGTCTGATTCGTTTCAATCTTCTCGCCAGCGGCAAGCAGGACGAGTCGCCGGTGCCGGGAAAAGAGGGCATCCCTACCGTCAGAAACTTCCACTTCTCCAACATTCGCGTCACCGGTGCGCCGATTCTTGTGGATGGAACCAGCGTTCATCCGGATAAGCCGTTGGAAGGTTTTTCGCTGACCAACGTGACAGGAACCTGCGCCAAGGGAATCTATCTGGCGAATGTTCATAATGCTGTCATCCGGAATGTCAACGTGACTGGCTATGCGGGTTCGCTGATCAACATACACAACGTAACCGGCGTTGGGCTAAACGGCGCGGCACTGATTGATGCGCCAAAGATTGGAGATCCTGTCCCTATTTCGGCTCAGCCCTATCATTTGCACTGAGGGGTTTTAATCGCCGGACAAGATGCTGCTTCGCAAAATCCGCAGCGGGACTGCGCCCGCTATGGATCTACCAAGCAGGCGCGGCGTGCAAGAAAATATCGCAGGGAAGCAAAATTTACGATATATTAAAGACTCCGGCACCACCCCAGACGGGTTCGGGCCTGCACCATTTCATTAGGCCTTTTCATGAAAGACAGGGCGATTTGCTTGAACGGCATCGCGATGCATTTGTGTATCTTGGGCTGGAAAAAGCATTCTGCACGGGAAAATTCTGAACAAGAAGGTTGCCATGCATACTTCACATACTCGTCGTCATACGCCTCATCCGCAAGGTCTCTATCATCCGCGGAACGAGCACGATGCCTGCGGCATGGGGCTGGTTGCGAGCATTCGCGGGGTAAAAAGCCACGACATTATCCGCAAAGGCCTCGAAGTGCTCATCAACCTCACGCATCGCGGCGCGGCGGGCTGCGATCCGGAGACGGGCGACGGCGCGGGCATACTGATTCAGATTCCGCATACGTTTTTTGCGCGTGAATGCGGCGAGTTGGGAATGCAGCTGCCCGAGCCGGGTGGATATGGCGTGGCCATGTGTTTTCTGCCGGTTGAAAAGCATAGCCGCCTGCAGGCCGAGGGCGTCATTGAGCGTATTGCGCAGGAAGAGGGGCTGAAGGTAATTGGCTGGCGCGATACGCCGGTGAACGGCATCGCTATAGGCCGCGAGGCGCGCGCGTCGCAACCCTACATTGAGCAATTGTTTCTGGGCCGGCCCGCCGGCTTGGATGATGAGGACGCATTCGAGCGCCTGCTCTATCGCGTTCGCCGCCGGACAGAAAATGAGATAGCCGATTCGGATATTGAGGGCAAGGAGTTTTTTTACGTTCCCTCGCTATCCTGCCGCACGATTGTCTACAAGGGCCTGATGCTGGCGCCGCAGATTGAAAAGTTTTATTTTGAACTGGCCAATCCGCTGGTCACGAGCGCGCTCTGCGTGGTGCATCAACGCTTCTCCACCAATACCTTTCCCAGTTGGAAGCTGGCGCACCCTTATCGCTATGTGGCGCACAATGGCGAAATTAACACCATTCGCGGCAACATCAGTTGGATGAATGCGCGCCAGTCGGTGCTGGCGAGCTCCCTCTACGACGGCAAAATCGACGATCTCTATCCGGTCATCATGCCTGGCGGAAGCGACTCGGCTTCGCTGGACAATGCGGTAGAGTTCCTTTTTCAATCAGGACGCTCGCTTGCGCACGTGATGGCCATGCTGATTCCCGAGGCATGGGCGGGCAACCCAGACATGGACGAGGACAAGCGCGCTTTCTACGAGTACCACGCCTCGCTCATGGAGCCCTGGGATGGCCCGGCGGCCATCGCCTTTACCGACGGCCGCGTGGTTGGAGCGACTCTCGACAGGAATGGGTTGCGCCCTGGCCGCTACATCGTTACCAAGGACGATCTGGTGGTGCTGGCCTCCGAGGCAGGCGTGCTCGACGTGCCGGCCAGGGATATTCGCAAAAAGGGCAGTCTGCAGCCTGGCCGCATGTTCCTGGTCGATACGGTTGAGAAGCGCATCGTCTCCGACTCCGAAATCAAGAAGCAGTTATCCAGCCGGCAACCTTACGCAAGCTGGATTCAGGAGCAGCAGGTCACGCTGGAGCAGTTGCCGGAACCTTCGCGGATGATCGCCTCCAACCCCGAAACCTTGCTGCGGCGCCAGCGCGCCTACGGCTACAGCGAAGAAGATTTGAGAATTATATTGGCGCCGATGGCCGCGAAGGGCGAGGAACCGGTTGGCTCCATGGGCAACGATGTGCCGCTGGCCTGCCTTTCCGAACGTCCGCAGACCCTGTTCAACTACTTCAAGCAGCTCTTTGCGCAGGTCACCAACCCGCCTATCGATCCCATTCGCGAAGAGATGGTGATGTCGCTGATCAGCTACATCGGTACGGAGCGCAATATCCTTGACGAGACTCCCGAGAACTGCCATACGCTCAAGCTGCCGCATCCCATATTAACCAATCGCGATCTGGAAAAACTGCGCCGCGTCTCCACGGGCGACCTGCTGGCCACCACGATTCCAGCGCTGTTTCGCGCCGCGGATGGGGAACATGGCCTGAAGCACTCGCTTGAAGACCTGAGCGCGCGGGCCTCTCATGCCGTGGATTCCGGCTACACGTTGCTGATTCTCTCCGACCGCGGCGTCGATCCCACCTATGCGGCCATTCCCAGCCTGCTGGCCATGGCCGCCGTCCATAATCGCCTGGTGATGGAGAAGAAACGCACTCAAGTCGCGCTGATTATTGAGAGCGGCGAGCCGAGAGAGGTGATGCACTTTGCTCTCTTGATAGGCTATGGCGCCAGCGCTATCAATCCTTACCTGGCTATTGAGACGCTGCACGACCTGAAGCGGCTTGGCCTGTTGCCACACAACGTAACCGCCAACCATGCGGAAAAGAACTTCATCAAGGCCATCAACAAGGGCCTGCTGAAGACTTTCTCGAAGATGGGCATCAGCACCCTGCAAAGCTATCGTGGCGCCCAGGTCTTCGAGGCCGTTGGGCTCAATCAATCGCTGGTGGACGCATACTTTCCCGGAACCGCCTCGCGTATCGAGGGCGTGGGTCTGGAGGTTCTGGCGCGCGAAGCGCTGCTCAAGCACACTTATGCCTTTCAGCCGCTCAGAGAGTCTGAAACTGAGCTGGTTGTCGGCGGCCAATACCAGTTCCGCGTGGGAGGCGAGTATCACCTGCTGAATCCGGAAACCATCAGCAAGCTGCAACACGCCGTGCGCCAGAACAATCCGGCCACCTTCCAGGAATATACCGATCTGCTGGACAATCAGAATCGCCACTTCTGCACACTGCGCGGACTGTTTCAGCTCAAATACTCGGAACAGCCGCTGCCGCTGGATGAAGTTGAGCCGGCCAAAGAGATTGTGAAGCGCTTCACCACCGGCGCGATGAGCTTTGGGTCCATCAGCAAAGAAGCGCACGAGACGCTGGCCATCGCCATGAACCGCATGGGCGGAATGTCCAACACCGGCGAGGGCGGCGAGGACGAGGCGCGCTTCAAGCCCGATGCGAACGGCGACTCGCGGCGCTCGGCCGTCAAGCAGGTTGCCAGTGGCCGCTTCGGCGTGACCACAAATTATCTTGTCAACGCCGACGAAATACAGATCAAAATGGCGCAGGGGGCGAAACCCGGCGAGGGCGGACAATTGCCCGGCCACAAAGTGGATGAGATCATCGCCAAAGTACGCCATTCCATTCCCGGCGTGAGCCTGATCTCGCCGCCTCCGCATCATGACATTTATTCCATCGAAGACCTGGCGCAACTCATCTACGACCTGAAAAATGTCAATCCTCAGGCGCGCATCGCGGTGAAATTGGTCTCCGAAGTCGGCGTGGGCACGGTAGCCGCGGGCGTCAGCAAGGCGCACGCCGACGTGGTGCTCATCTCCGGGGACAGCGGCGGCACCGGCGCTTCGCCGCTCAGCTCCATCAAGCACGCCGGACTGCCGTGGGAGTTGGGCCTGGCTGAAACCCAGCAGGTGTTGCTGCTGAACGATCTGCGCAGCCGCATCAAGGTGCAGACCGACGGCAAACTGCAAACCGGCCGCGACGTGGTGATTGCCGCGCTGCTGGGCGCCGAAGAGTTCGGTTTCTCCACCATGCCGCTGGTCTCCATGGGCTGCATCATGATGCGCAAATGCCATCTGAACACCTGCTCGGTGGGCATCGCGACACAAGATCCTATTTTGCGTGCGCGCTTCAAAGGCCAGCCCGAGCACGTAATCAACTTCTTCTTCTTTCTCGCCGAGCAAGTGCGCCGGCACATGGCCAAACTCGGCTTTCGCACCTTCGATGAGATGGTGGGCCGAGTGGACAAGATCGACCCCTCCATCGCCAAAGATCATTGGAAGACCAAGGGCATCGACCTCTCCTCGATTCTCTACTCGCCCACGCTGCCATCGCGCGTCGTGCGCCATAAGGTCCAGGCGCAGGACCATGGGCTTGACAAGGCTCTCGATCACGTCCTTATTGAGAAGGCCGCGCCGGCGCTGGAATCCAAAACGCCGGTAACGGGCAGCTTCGCTATTCGCAACGTGCATCGCACGGTAGGCGGAATGCTGGGCGGCGAAATCGCCCGCCGCTACGGATCGGCCGGATTGCCGGATGAGACGATCCACTACAAATTCAACGGCTCGGCGGGTCAAAGCTTTGGCGCATTCGTTCCCAATGGCGTCACCCTCGAATTGGAAGGCGAGTCGAATGATTATTTGGGCAAGGGACTCTCCGGCGGTCGCATCATCGCCTATCCGCCGAAGGGTTCCAGCTTTTTGCCGGAAGAGAGCATCCTGGTGGGCAACGTGGTGCTCTACGGCGCAACCAGCGGCGAGGCTTTTTTAAACGGGATTGCCGGCGAGCGCTTTGCCGTCCGCAACTCCGGCGCCATCGCGGTTGTCGAGGGCATCGGCGACCATGGCTGCGAGTACATGACCAACGGCACGGTTATCGTACTCGGACTCACGGGCCGCAACTTCGCAGCCGGCATGAGCGGCGGTCGCGCTTTTATCTACGACGAACAGGGAGACTTCTCCATGCGTCGCTGCAACACATCCAGCGTAGATTTGGAGCCGCTCGCTTCAGAACAGGATGTTGCCGATGTGCGCGGCCTGCTGGAACGCCACCGCGATCTGACCGGTAGCCCGCGCGCCGCATGGATTTTAAGGCACTGGACCGAGGCGCAGCCGCGCTTTATCAAGGTTTTTCCTCAAGAGTATAAGCGCGTGCTCGGCATTCAGCGCGCCGAGGCAATTTATTCTTCTCCCGTAACTTCGCCGCTGCACATGGCGGTAGCCGAGGTGCTCCATGGGTAAGGTGACAGGATTTCTGGAGATTGAGCGCGAACAACCCGCCCGCCGCAATGTCGAGGAGCGGCTCCAGGATTGGCTCGAAATCTACGAGCCGTTTCCCGAGGAGAAGCAGCGCAGGCAAGGCGCCCGCTGCATGGATTGCGGCGTTCCCTTCTGCCACACCGGCTGTCCGGTCAACAACCTGATCCCCGACTGGAACGATTTGGTTTACAGCGGCCGCTGGGAGGCTGCCATCCGCCAGCTCCACGCCACCAACAATTTTCCCGAGTTTACCGGCCGCATTTGCCCCGCGCCCTGCGAGGCCGCCTGCGTGCTCGCCATCAGCGAGCCGGCCGTCTCCATCAAGCTCATTGAGCGCGGCGTGGTGGAGCGCGCCTGGGACGAGGGGTGGATTCATCCCGAACCGCCCGAACAGAACACCGGCAAGCGCGTGGCCGTAGTGGGCAGCGGACCTGCCGGTTTGGCCGCGGCACAGCAGTTGCGCCGCGCCGGCCACTCGGTCACTGTCTATGAAAAGAACGACCGCATCGGCGGCCTGCTCCGGTACGGTATCCCCAACTTCAAACTGGAAAAGCACGTCATCGACCGCCGCCTCGAACAGATGCGTGCCGAGGGCGTCACCTTTGTCGCCAATGCGCATGTGGGCGTCAGCGTTCCCGTCGAATCGCTCACCGGCCACTATGACGCCATTTTGCTGTGCGGCGGCGCCGAGCAGCCTCGCGACTTGAAGATCCCCGGCCGCGAGCTCAAGGGCATTCACTTTGCCATGGAGTTCCTGCCGCAGCAGAACCGCAGGTGCGAGGGCGATGCCAACTATTCATTTCCAGGCGATCCCTCCATCGCCATCAGCGCCGAGGGCAAGCGCGTGGTCATCATCGGTGGCGGAGACACCGGCGCCGACTGCCTGGGCACCAGCCTGCGTCAGCGCGCCTTGAGCGTTCACCAGTTTGAGATCATGCCAAAACCGCCGGAGCAGCGCGCTGCTTCCACCCCGTGGCCGATGTGGCCCCTGCAACTGCGCACGGAAACCTCGCACGAAGAGGGCGGCATCCGCGACTGGAGCATCGGCAGCGTCAAATTCACCGGCGATAAAAAAGGCAACGTCAAACAATTGCACGCGGTTCGCGTCGGCCCACCGCCGAAGTTTGAACCCATCCCTGGCTCCGAGTTCGCCCTTGATGTCGATCTGGTGCTGCTGGCAATGGGCTTTCTTGGCCCTGTGCGCTCGGGCATGATCGAGCAACTTGGCGTAGCTCTGGACGCCCGCGGCAACGTAGCCACCGGCGCCGACTACAGGACCTCAATCGAGAATATCTTTGCCGCCGGTGACATGCGCCGCGGACAATCGCTGGTGGTCTGGGCTATCAGCGAAGGCCGCAAGGCTGCCGTGTTCGTCGATCGCTACCTGGCCACCGTCGCTGAACCCGTATCCCAACACCATCACGCTACGGCATAAGCGTGTTCACTATTACTGAAACGGGGGAGCCAAGGTGGAGCGCAAGCAATTGACGTGCCAGTTGGAGCAGAAAAACTGGCACTAAAATTGCGCCGCATTCCGGAAATCTGGGGGATAACATCTCTATAATGCTGAATCTAAATGAGATATTGACAATTTGCGCTCGATTCAAGCATCGTGTAAAACACAGAATTACCACCCCCTTATCAGGGAACAACAATTCCCTGATACTGGTCTTCCAGATAGTCTCGACCGTTGACACCTACGCCTCAGGTGTTTCAGCAGCCAAACGATTTGCCCCACACTTTATCGCAGCTCTTCACCAGCTATATTTTCTGCCTTCTTCAGGCTCAATTCTTGTCGAAGACAAACATTTCCGCTGAATCAACAATGCCGGAGCCTCTCCGAGAGAGTCGCGGGGCAAAAATGACGATTTTGTACTTGCTTTTCATGTGCTAATCACGATACAAAGGACTTCTCACCCATGTATTCATCTCTGTGGATTGATTCTCTTTTTATCGCAGCGACAACGATCATTTGGTTCATGATCGCTTACCAGCTTGTCTTGTTTGTGGCGGGGTATAAATACAGCCTGCGAAATGCCTGGAAAGGCACGACGTTACCGCCCAGTAAGCCCTTGCCGGGCGTGTCCATTCTCATCCCGGCGCGCAATGAGGCGAAGGTGATTGCCAGCACGCTGAAGGCGCTTTGTGCGCTCGATTATCCGCGCGACGCCATGGAAATCATCGTTATTAATGACGGCAGTACGGATGGCACAGGCGAAATTGTGGAAAAACTTGCCGCCAACGACCCTCGCATTCGGTGTTTGACGGTTCCCGCGGCCCGCTCCGGACAGGGCAAGGCCGCCGCCCTGGAATATGCTTCAGAGGAGGCGAGTTACGACCTGATCGCGATTTACGACGCCGACAATCGGCCAGAACCTCAATCGCTGCGCATTCTGGTAGCAGCGTTGGTGAACGATACATCGTTGGCAGCCGCCGTCGGCAAGTTTCGCACGATTAACCGAAATCGGAACATGCTAACCCGCTTTATCAACATGGAATCACTGGCGTTTCAATGGATTGTGCAGGCAGGCCGATGGTCAATGCTAGGCGTCACTACACTTCCGGGAACGAATTTTGTCATCAGGCGCGATGTGATCAGTCAAGTGGGAGGCTGGGACCACGAGGCGCTGACCGAGGATGCCGAGCTATCCATCCGCATCTACGAAACGGGGCTGCGTATTCGTTTTGTGCCCCAGGCCGTCACCTGGGAGCAGGAACCGGAGCGCTTGAGTGTTTGGTTTCGGCAACGCGTGCGCTGGGCACGGGGACAAAACTACGTTCTGGCCAAGCATGCGCCCAAACTATTGAAGCTGCGTCCGCGAGTTCTCGCCCTTGAACTCGGTTACACTCTTTTGCTCTATTACGCGGTATGCGGCGCCATTGCGCTTTCCGACATTCTGTTTGTCCTTGCCTGCCTGGGACTGGTTTCGATTCATGCCATCGGGCCTTTTTCCAGTATTTGGATCCTGGCGTTTCTATTGTTTGTGCTTGAAGTCGGGATTGCATTGTCGCGAGAGCCGGGGGAAGACTCCTTTGGAAATCTGATGTTGGTAGTGGCCGCATATTTTACATATTGTCAGCTCTGGATTGTGGTTGTAATCCGGGCCATTTTTGAAGATGTCGTGTTACGCCGCAAGCACACGTGGGCAAAAACGGAGCGGTTTGCGGAGGTACAGCTGCCATGAGAAAACCTTCGCGCCGTTCACTGGGGACCGGCGCAATTTTGCTGATTCTCATGGCTGTGGCAAGCGCCCAAACCGCCAATCACGCGGATAAGAGCGCAGCCATCGAGCCGTTGACAAGTCTTTCGGCAACCGGGCCTCGGGCATTGATTCTTTATGACGGAACATCCATCGGGGCGCACGAAGGGACTGTCGACGGATTATACATAGCCAATCTGATGGGGCATTTCTCCTATCGTCCGACGCTACAGGCAATTGAGGATTTCAAACCTGGGGAAATGTCCAAATACAGCGCGGTATTCGTGGTGGGTGGTTCGTACAAGAGTGTTTGGCCGGCAGCGCTGCTGCGCGAAGCGCGCGCCCGTACTACGATGCTCGCGTGGATTGGATTTGGACTGGACAGCTTTTTGAGCGGGGGTGAAGATCGCAAACGCGGACTGCGTGTAAAACCGGTGGATTTGAATACTCGCTTCCGCCAGGTGCGGTATCGCGGAACAATTCTGGACAAGGGCAGTGCCACGCTCACGCCTATAGCCGTCATGGATCCTTCGCAAGTGCAATTGGAGGCGACCGCACTCGACCCGGAAGGCCATGAGGTTCCCTACATTGTGCGCCGCAACCAGCTGTGGTTAGTTGCCGACGTTCCATTTGCGTACATCGGCGAGCGGGACCGCTATCTGGTATTTTGCGACTTGCTGCACGATATGCTGGGCGTCAATCACCAGACCTCGCGGCGCGCCATGATCCGTCTGGAAGATGTAAATCCCGACGACGATGCCGAATCAGTTCAGCATGCGGTCGACGTTTTCGTCCGCGAGGGCATACCCTTTCAAATTGGGATCATACCTGTATTCATCGATCCCAATGCGCACAAACAGATTCGGCTTTCGGAAAACCCTGAATTGGTGGCCGTGCTGCACAAGGCTGTAGCCTCGGGCGGGACGATCATTCTGCATGGGTATACGCATCAATACCGCGGCGTGACCGCCGACGATTTCGAGTTCTGGGACGGCATGAGAAATGGCCCGCGGGGCGACGATTCCGCCAAACTGGTTCGCGATAAGCTTACCGCGGCGCTGGCCGAATGTTTTCGCAATGAAATCTATCCTGTATCCTGGGAGACGCCGCATTACATGGCATCTCCCCGCGACTATGTCGAGTTCGGCCGCGTATTTTCCACTCTCAACGAAGAGTCCGCCATTGACGCTCAGGGATCACAGCAGTCCTATCCTTATCCCACCGTCGATGTGCGAGGTTTGCTGATCGTTCCAGAAAACATTGGCTACCTGCCCATGGATAACCCTGATCCAGACAGGCTGATTGGCAATGCCCGTGCTTATCTGGTGGTTCGGGACGGAATCGCCTCTGCGTTCGTGCATGACTTCCTCGACCCAAAGCTGCTGGAAAGCGTAGTTCGAGGCATCAAGCAGTTGGGATATACTTTCATTTCCATACGCGATTTTCCCTGCCGGGTGAGCTCCCCAGACAAGATGATTGCGACCCACGGCGCGGCTACCGACATCACACTGCGCGACTCCTACCTTCGTCAATTCATCATTGGCCGCGACGGCTCGCGGCGCGGGGAATCCTGGTCCGATAAGCGCCAGACGGGCCTTGTGCACCTTACCAACTTGCCCGCTGAGGGAGAGATATTGGTAGCGGCCGGTGTGGACGAACGCCGCCCTGCTTCACCCGGATTGGCCGGGCGCATCAGCCGCTTAGTTGCCGGCACGGTTGCCAGCTTGCGGCAGAAGACTCCGATCGTCGCGCTGCCGGAGACTCTCAAAGTCGCGGTCGTATGGAATGCTTCTGCTAAAGGCGAGGAGGGTAACGATCAGGCTAGTTTGGCCAATTTGTTCCGCGCGTACGGGGTTTCGCCTCGCATGATTTCCATGACGGACCTCCGCAAGGCGAACCTGGTGAAGAACGAAGTGCTGGTTGTGCCACATGCGGTGGCCGCGGTTCTTGGCGATGACGAAGTTGGCCGGGTTGCGGAATGGGTGCGCAACGGCGGCAAGGTTTTGTTGGACGGACGCTCAAAACTAGCGGAAGCGACGGGCGTCATCTACCCGGGTGGAGGAGTTGAGGTTGGGAATATTACCGACTTCGCCGAAGTTGATACCACTCTGCAATGGCAGCCGAGCACAACCATGGAGCGATTCCATGTTCCTGTCGGGGAGACGATCCTGGCCCGTGATTCGGCCGCTGAAGCCGCTGTTGCCGCCAGTTTTCCCTTCGGCGCGGGAATTGTTCTTTATGTGGGTACGCTTTTCGATCCCTATACTGCCGATGGATCCAGCCGCTACCCATTTCTTTTTGAGCACGTGCTGGATGCTTTTCAGCAAACGCTGACCATGCGCCGGCGTACCATGGAACTCTATTTCGATCCTGGCCTTCGTCAGGGCATTAGCATCGAGGATCTTGCCGTCCAGTGGCGCAGGAGCGGCGTGCGCGCAATCTACGCCGCAGCCTGGGTATTCGACAAAACCTATAGTTACGATTACGGCCGGTTGATCCGTGTCTGCCACGCGAACGGCATTCTGGTTTATGCGTGGTTTGAGTTTCCGCAGGTTAGCCCGCTCTTCTGGCAGCAGCATCCCGAATGGCGCGAGGTGCCAGCCGCGGGCAAGACGTATCCCTCATGGCGTTTGGCGATGAATTTTGCCAACCCGGAGTGTCGGGCGGCGGCTATGTGGACGATGACGGACGTGCTGAACCGCTGGGCCTGGGATGGCGCCAATCTGGCGGAGTTGAACTTCGATGGGGAGGGGAACGGCGATATTCCGGCCTCGGTCGTGCCGATGAACGACGACTTTCGGCGTTCCTTCCGCTCCAGCTATGGTTTTGACCCGCAAGACCTGTTTAATCGCAAATCCAGCCACTGGTGGCGTAATGACAAGGTTGGGTGGAACCACTATTTAGCTTCACGCACGGCCCTGGTAACCGAATGGCATCGCACCTTCCTGACGGTGCTAAGACCTTTTGCAAATTCCGGACATGAAGTGATCGTCACCATGCTTGATAGCCTGGAGCACCCTGAGGTGACAACCAAGGCAGGCATCGATTCTCAGGCTATCGTCAAGCTGCTGCGAGAGTTCCCCTTTACCTTGCAGGTGGAAGATCCCATGGCTAGCTGGTCGGATCCGCCGTCGCGTTATCTTCGGCTGGCAACCCGCTACCGGCCGCTCGTGCCACAGAACTCCCGCGTGATGTTTGACATAAACGTAATTTCCGGCCGAAATATCAGTTCAACCCATCTGCCGCTGGCCCTCGCATCCGGAGTGGAGCTGGCGGCCACGGTGCGCGCCGCGCGCAGGCTCTCGGATCGGGTGGCGCTTTATGGCGATGCCACGGTGCGCAGCCGCGACCTGGAATTGCTTGCCTATGCCGCTGCCGACCGGGCCTCGGTGACTACGCACGATCTTACTTGGACGGTCCAAACGCCGGATGCGATCGAAGTGAACCTGCCATCGGATTTGGAAAATCTATATCGGAATGGCAAGGAATGGCCCTATCGTGGTTTGGGATTTGCCATTCTGCCGCCCGGCACTCATAAACTGACCGCGCCAAGGACTTGGTTGCGACTGATGGACACCAGAGCTTTGCGCCCGCAACTTATGCAAATCAGCTCGCCTCTAATCTCGGCGGACACGATGCGTGGCCACCTGGTTTTTCAGTACGATTCACCAGGTCCGGTATTGGCAGGGCTGAGTCGCGCTCCCGCCGAGGTCATTGTCGACGGACCGCCTGCCACGGTGGTACATGGGGCGCGTGAAATCGGCGCAGTGGTGATTTTGCCTGCCGGGCGTCATCGGGTTGAGATCACCGGTTCGAGCGGCGTGGCGGCATTCCTGGATTTTGCCGGCCTCGCTTCCTCTTCCATCATCGTGCTGTTCGGAACTCTCGCCATTGCGTTTCTCATGGCCCTTTTCCTGTCAATCCGGGTCCGCCGCCTCTTTTGGCGCCGGGGAGTAAGGCAAGGAATAAAAGAGGATTGAGATGCGCATATTCGTGACTCTCAGGCTGGCTGGAATCGCCGGGCAGTTGAGCGGCGCCTGGACGAACGAATATACCAGGTTTGGAGGACGATTTTGGCGACATTTCTCGTAGTATTTGGAACCCGTCCGGAGGCTATCAAGCTGGCGCCGGTCATTTTGCGCCTGCGTTCCCGGCCGGAGTGCCACGTTGTAGTTTGTGTTACCGCTCAACAACGCGAAATGCTCGATCAGGTTCTGGAAATCTTTGCCATCAAGCCGAAAGTGGATTTAGATCTTATGCGTCCGGCGCAGACCTTGGGGCAATTTGCAGGCCGGGCGATTCCCGAGCTGGAACGGGTGATGACTGAGATAGCCCCCGATATGGTGGTGGTTCAGGGAGATACTTCAACCACATTCCTGGCTACGCTAGCCGCTTACTATTGTCGAGTTCCCACCGCGCATGTGGAAGCGGGGCTGCGCACTGGCGATATGTATTCCCCGTTTCCGGAAGAAGGCAATCGCGTTCTTACCTCCCGCATTGCCGCCTTGCATTTTGCTCCTACCCAGCGTGCTGCCGATAATCTGTTGCGCGAAGGGCAGCTGCAAGATCGCGTGTTTATCACCGGCAACACCAGCATTGATGCGCTGCTGATGACGGCCGCGGGTATCAAGGACGACAGGATCGCGGCTCTGGACGCAATCCTTGACGGCAGGCGCGTGGTACTGATTACCGCCCATCGCCGGGAGAGTTTTGGCCCGGGCTTTGATTCGATCTGTCGCGCGATTGCGGAACTTGTGATTCGTTGCCCGGGGGAGCTTTTTGTTTATCCAGCTCATTTAAATCCGAACGTGCAGGATCCAGTCGGTCGTATTCTCCGGCCCTTAGCCGCGCAAGTTGACAATTTGCGGATTATCGAGCCATTGCCTTACCGGGAATTCGTTGCGTTGATGAAGAATGCGCATTTGATTCTTACTGATTCGGGCGGTATTCAAGAAGAAGCGCCGGGTCTGGGAAAACCCGTGCTGGTGTTGCGTGATACCACTGAGCGGCAGGAGGCCATCGAAGGAGGCACGGCTCGTTTGGTCGGAACCGAAGCCGGCACAATTGTTAGAGAGACCCTGCGGTTACTGGAAGATACCTCGGCGTACCGCGCCATGGCTTGTGCCCGGAACCCATACGGTGATGGCCATGCGGCGGAGCGCATCGCCAGCCATTGTTGTGCTTATTTGCAAACTCAACAGTTGCACAAACCAGCGGCTTTTTCGCTTGGTTTTGAAGCCGCCGAAACGAAAAAATGAATCGATTTTCAGTCACGCTGTTTGTTTCCCTGCTGCTGGCACTGCCGATGCTGGGGGCGGGCCCGCCTGACTTGCCCGGCTACTATGTTGCCGGGGAACACGAGGGTTCTTGGCCGCAATTGCTGCGCACCCTGGGACTTGAGAAACAGCCGGCATCGAAGGCCCGGATGTTGATATTCCCCGCGGGAAGCCAGATGGATGCGCGGGAGTCGCTCGAGCGTCTCAACAAAGGTGCATTGCTGGTGCTCGAAGGGGACTCGCAACTGGCGCGCTCTCTGGGCTTCCTGCCCACCTCGCGGCGCTTGCAAGTCCGCAAGATCGAGGATCTGCGCCAGCCGGAGCTGGCCATAACCTGGGCCGAGAAAATCACGTTGCCTGAGTTCCTCGTGCCGGGTGATGCGCAGGTCTTCTGCCGCGACAAACCGAGTAGAGTTCCTTTGATGGCGGGATTGCGCCGCGGGGCCGGAGGAGTGCTGTGGCTCGCTGTTTCACCTGGAGAAAGAGGCTATGAACGGTTTCCTTTCGTGCTCCAAGCCTTAATGGAATTCGGTTTGCGCCCCTCGTTTGCCGCTCGACGGCTCTGGACGTTCTTTGACGCGGCTTATCGCCGAAATGCCGATGTTGACCAACTTGCGCGTGAGTGGCGCCAATCCGGCATTGCCGCGATTCATGTTGGCGCCTGGGACTTTTTCGAACCAGATGCCGATTCCGACAAGTATTTGCGGCGGTTGATATCGGCCTGCCACCGTGAGCGAATTCTGGTTTATGTCTGGCTTGAGCTGCCGCATGTGAGCACGGAGTTTTGGAATCGGCATCCTGCCTGGCGCGAGAAAACCGCCAGGCTCAAGGACGCTCATGTGGATTGGCGGCTGTTGATGAATTTGTCAAACCCCGACTGCCAGAGCGCGGTGCTTGATGGCGTGCATAGCCTGCTGGAACGCTTCGACTGGGATGGCGTCAACTTTGCCGAACTTTACTTTGACGGCACAGAAGGAATCGCCAACCCCAGGGAATTTACGCCGCTCAATGACGACGTCCGCCGCGAGGTTCGCGGCCGGTATGGCTTTGATCCCATCGAACTCTTCCATAACCAGCCGCGTGATGCTGAAAAGCTGCGCATTTTTCTCAACTACAGGTCCGGCCTGGTAGCGCATTTACAGGAAACCTGGATAGCCGCGCTGGAGAAGATGCGGGCGGAGAAGCCGAATCTCGACCTGGTTCTGACTCACGTGGACGATCGTTTCGATAAGACGATGCACGACGCGATCGGCGCGGATGCCGCGCGCGCGCTGAAGCTCCTGGAGCGCTACGAGTTTACGTTTATCGTGGAAGACCCAGGTTCAGTCTGGCACCTGGGTCCGCAACGCTATACGGAAATAGCCGCGCTTTATCGTCCGCTTACCCCACATCAAGAACGTCTGGCTGTCGATATCAACATCGTGGATCGTTGGCAGACCGTTTATCCAACGGCACGCCAGAGGGGAGCGGAACTGGCTGAGTTGGTTCACACCGCCTCGGAGGCATTTCCGCGGGTCATCTACTATTACGAGAAATCTATTTCATCTTTCGACTCCCCGCTCTTGTCGCCGGCCTCAGCGCTTGTCACACATGCTGAACTTGATGGTCAAGATCTGACCATTGAGTCTCCTTACGGGGTGGGCCTGAATTGGTCCAGCGCTGTTTCCCTGGATGGAGAAGATTGGCCTGTTCGCGATGACCGGCACATCTGGGTTCCTGCCGGCAGACACGTCCTGCATGAGAGCCCAAACCCTTCTGCCCTTCGTGTGTTGGACTTCAATGGCACACTCCTATCGGCAGCGATTCGTCCCGATGGGGTCGAACTAAACTACGAAAGCACATCGCGCGCCCTCGCGCAAATGGATCGCCGTCCAATGCGGTTGGTGGTTGATGGCAAATCGAGTGTCGTGGACCTGTGCGGGGAATTCGTCGTGTGCCTCCCGCGCGGCAAACATAAAGTCCTTATCAGTGCGAATTGAACCACTTTGGAGATCGAATCGCAGATATGTATTGATTCTAAAGATGTTATTGAAATATTGGACTCTCAAAACTGCATAAACACAGAAAACGCGGTTTACCCACCTGGATTGCACGCACGAGATTTTAATGATCGAGCATGAGTTTGTCGTCTCGATTCATCCGTGGCATACGCCTCCACATCACTATTTTGTTCTCCTAAAGCGCCCGGAAGTTCATTTTTCTGAACTGTTTGGGCGTGGGGCATGGTCACGCGCCATTCCGGGTGCTAGAATCGCTCGCGACGGCATGAAATGACAGAAACCGGCCCCCAACACGGCATCCCCGCGGATTTGACCCCGGAGATGATTCTGGCGCAACTTCAGTTGCTCACTCGGGATGAAATCTTCCGCGCCAGCAAGAGGTCAATTGCGTTTCTGCGGTTTGTGGTTGAAGAGACACTGAAGGGCTCCGAGGACCAGATCAAGGAACGCACGATTGGCATGGAGGTGTTTGGCAGGTCTTCGTCCTATGACACGAATCTGGATCACATTGTCCGCACCGCCGCGACAGAACTACGCAAGAGACTGGCAATCTATTACGGGGACGAGAAGCACCGCTCCGAATTGAGAATCAGCCTGATGCCAGGTTCTTACATACCAAGATTCATGCACGCTCATCAGGCAAACCAGCAGGAGGAAGCTGAAGACGGCGAGTTCTCCTTGCCCCACAGTGAATCCGGCTCGGCGTCGAACAGCCATGCAGGCCGGCGTAGAAATTGGCAGGCAGCCTCTCTTCTGACTGCGGTTATTCTGGCTGCCGGTTTGTGCGGATGGTTCTGGCTTCGTCCTGAGACTCCGGAGTACCTGTTCTGGAAGCCGGTTCTCGATACTCCGGGGCCGGTTCTGCTGGCGGTTGGCGATGTTCCACATGGTCCTCCACTGCCGGTGTCAGCCGGCGATAATCAGAATTCACCCCCCGCTATCCCCCAGTTTGATTCAACCCGATCCGTTCCGTTTGCCGATGCGGTGACCATTGCCAGGGTTGTGGGAGTGTTGGAATCCAATGGCAAGAAGGTGTTGATCCGCCGTGAGAACGCCAGCTCTTTTTCAGATCTGCGGGAAGGTCCGGTGGTTCTGATCGGAGCTTTTAACAATGAGTGGAGCCTGCGCCTCACACGCCAGTTGCGCTTTACCCTGGCGCTGGATGCCGAGAATCACCTGATCTATATAAAGGACAGCAAGAACCCCTCTTCCCGGGCATGGAGCTGGGGAACCAATCAACCCACCGATCATGTGGGAGGGCCGGGCAACCCGGTTTTACATGACTATGCGTTGATCTCTCGTATCCGGAATTCCGAAACCGGCCATGTTCTGGTGGTCATCGGGGGGTTGTACACTTACGGGACCCAATCCGCCGGGGAGTTCCTGAACGATCCTCAGTTAATGCAATCCATTGGCAAAGTAACGCAATTAGGCGCCGGCAACCAGAATCTACAAATAGTGCTGGGCACCACGGTTACAGACGGGACCCCTGGCCCACCCAGGGTGTTGGCGATATCCCAGGAATAAATGCCGCAGTAGAGGATGGCAGGCCGGCCCACTTGCCGCGGATTGCATTTTATTCAAAACAAATGCGATAAAACAATTCCTGACGGTCATGGACGGTATCTGTCTTTCCGGCGTTGCATAGAGCTGCGTACAAACCATTTGGCTAACAAAAACACATGATTCAACTCAACCCGGCTCTCTTGGGCAAACTGAGGGAAGTCGATTTAATCCACAAGAAAAATGCATCAGGAGGCTGAAATGAAAGCTTTTCTCAAAGTGACCGGTAGCCTATTGGCCATTTGGTCGGCATTGATTTGCCTTCCCAACGGGGCATGGGCTCAGGGATACGGCAGCATCAGAGGAACGGTAACTGACGCGACTGGAGCGGTAGTTCCAGGGGTTACTGTGACGGCAACACAAGCCGGCACTGGGCTGGCGCTAAAAACAACCACAAGCGCGGATGGATTCTATGTCTTTCCGACACTGGCGCCCTCGGTTTACAACCTATCCGCCAGCCAACCCGGCTTTGCAGCGTACACACAGAAAGGCGTGGAAGTCCGCGCAGATGCCGCGGTGACGACCAATATTACCCTCAAGGCCGGCAGCAAAACCGAAACCATTACTGTGACTGCCGATACGGCCCAGGTGGACGTGACCACCGGAACGCTTTCTGAGGTGATCGGCGTAGCGTCAGTCAACGAACTGCCCCTGAATGGCCGTAATGCTGCTGCTTTGACAGCAGAGGTAGCCGGCATCACCCTGGCGCCTGCGGGCGGAGCGGATCAGGGAAATACCAAGACATTTCCCATGGCCTATGTCATTTCGGCCAACGGAACAAGAGTCGGACAGACGAATTACATGCTGGACGGCGGCAACAACCTGGACGAATACACCAACGTCAACATGCCTTTCCCCATGCCCGATTCGGTGCAGGAGTTCAGCATCGAGACCAACAACTACAGCGCCCAGTACGGCCAGAACGCGGGCGGCGTAGTCAATATCATCACCAAGAGCGGAACCAACATGTATCACGGCGACCTGTTCGAATTTATCCGTAACCGCTACTTCAATGCCGCGAATTACTTCAGCACCACAGGCCGGGACCCGCTCAAGCGGAACCAGTTTGGCGGCACTATCGGCGGACCGCTGGAAATTCCACACGCCTTCCACGCCAAAAAGACCTTCGGATTCTTTGGCTATCAAAGGACGATCAATCATCAGGTAGCAGCGACCAGCAATACCTTTCTGCCCACCATAGCTCAGGCAGGTGCGAACACGTCAGGAGCATCGGCAGGCACAAACAACCTGGTGTTTACGGATTGCGTCTACGACCCGTTCTTTCCGACGGCTGCTCTAACGCCAACGATTACCGGTTGCACGCCTAACACTTCGAATGTGTGGCCCGGTTCTGTACTGGACCCGGTGACGGCCAACCTGCTGAAACACCTTCCGGCCTTAAGCACAACGGCAAATATTAGCTACCTGCAACCGAACCTCTTTTCTCAGGCTGAGATCACGGCTCGTGGCGATACGGAGCTGACGCCGAAGGACAAGATGACGGCGCGGTTCTTCGGCGACGCATATATCCTGCAAGGCGTGTTCAATCCCACGGATTTGCTCTCCTATGCCGACGGAGCAGCGAACCACTACTACAACTCGCTGATCTCTGAGACGCACACCTTCAGCGACCGCCTGGTCAACAACTTTATCATCAGCTATCAATGGGATAGAGATTCCCGCGGGCCGAATTCGAGCGCCATCTCCGTGGATGACCTGGGCGCCACCATCCCGCAGCCGGCCTTCAAGCAGATCAATCAAATCAAGGTAAATAATGCCTTCAATATCAGCGCCAATCCGCAGGCCTTCTTCGTCAGAGCAAACTACACGCTGACCGACGACCTGCATTACCTGCTGGGAAGGCATAACATCGACCTGGGCTATCACGGCGAAGTGTCCAAGATGGACATCAACAACCTCTATGAGCAGCCGGGGCAGTACACCTTCGCTTCCGGCACCAGTTCCCCCGATGCCATGGCCAACTTTCTGTTTGGGAGTGTGGCTTCATTTGTTCAGGCTTCGGGCCAGTTCTTGAATCTTCGCGGAAAGTTCCAGGGCGCATACGTTCAGGACAGTTGGAAGGCTTCTCACAATCTGACGCTGAACTTTGGCGTCCGTTACGAGCCGTTTGTTCCCTGGCATGAGATTCAGGGGCGCATGGGAGGCTTCAACCCAGAGCTTTGGGCGGGCAATATACGCTCCACCGTATTTCCGCTTGCGCCCGCCGGACTGCAGTTTGCCGGCGACCCAGGGTTCAACAAAAATGGTGCAGCATCTTCCTACCTGCACTTCATGCCCAGGGCCGGCTTTGCCTGGGATGTCTTCGGCAACGGCAAAACCAGCGTGCGCGGCGGCGGCGGCATGTTCTACGACACCCGCGTCAACGCCGCGTTGTTCAATATGTACACGTCTGGGTTGCCTCCGTTCCTGGTGGCCGCGAGTCCTTCTAATTCCGGTCCTGTAAGTACAAGTACTACTTTGACCACGAGTTGCGTGAACACGGCTGGCGCGTGTATGAATTTTGCAAATCCGTACATCAGCAACCAGTATCCCAATCCCTTCCCGGCGGTTATGCCGATCAACTTCCCGCCTCCAGGGCCATCCACCACGATCAACGAAAATAATGGCTGGCAGACCTTCGACCCGCTCCATGGCTTCCAGGATCCGCTTACGTACGACTATAACCTGGCAATTGAACAGCAGGTAACCAGAAGCCTGTCCGCGCGTGCCGCCTATGTGGCTTCACATAGCAGCCACCAGTGGTCAGATATTGAGTTGAATCCCTCACTCAACCCCACAACAACAGAATCCGGAAGGCGCGTATACGATCAAGTGGGCTGCGTGAGTTCCTCTGCGAGCAACCTCGTCCCGACCGACTCCTCTGGCAGGTATTGTTTTCAGCAGTATATTACGGAGATAAACACTGGAGGCAACTCAAATTACCACTCGCTGCAACTTTCGGCTGAGCAACGCATGCGCTATGGCCTGACAGTGCTTGCCAATTTGACGTGGTCGAAGACGCTCGACAACCAGCCGTATAATCTATCGGATACGGCGCTTGGCGGTGGAGGCAACTCATTTGTCTATCCGATTTACATGCCGAACTTCAAGGCGCTTGACCACGGACCGTCGGATTTCGATCATCGCATTATCAGCGCGGTGTCGTACGTGTACACGGAACCGAAGGTTCTGAATGACGCGCCGAAAGCAGTTCAGTACATCGTGAATGACTGGTCAACCACGGGTCTCTTCCAGTTCCACAGCGGCGATCCACTGACCATTACGGCGAGTTCATCCAACATCTCCCTTTCGGGCCAGAACCGTGATCGCGCTGTACAAACGGGGGGTGCCTATGGTGGTTCAGCTTGCGGCTCTTCCACGAAATGCATCTCGTATCTCAATCCGAGTAGCTTTGTTGATCCAGTAGCTGCCGGTTCATATACCGCCAGCTCTTATGGAACCTTTAAGAAGGGCGGTCTTGTTGGTCCGCACTATGTCGATTGGGACGCGAGCATTATGCGCAAGTTCCAAGTCTACAAGCGGGCAGACCTGCAGTTCCGCGCCGAGTACTTCAACCTGCTGAACCACACCAATCTTGGTGATCCGGGAAATCAGAGGGGCTCGTCATCATTTGGAAAAATCACAAGCACCAGCCCACAAAACTGGACCGCTACCGCACCTCAGAACGATCCACGCATCGCGCAATTCTCGCTTAAGCTCGTTTTCTAAGCTCATAGCGAGCGATCGTTGAGCCGCAAGCCTCCCTCAACGGTTACAGGCGTCCAGCCCCAGAGACTGGACGCCTGCCAACCCAAGAGCTATCAGGTTCTGCACGGCAAGACTGAATGAGCATTTGGAGAAAGGATGCTGACATTGCGCAGCATAAGGATAAATATGTCCGCTTCCTCTTCGCGTGCGGTAAAAATAAGTTTCGTGGTTTTGGCCTTTCTCATTTATGCGCGTTTGGCGGCAGCTCAAAGTCCCGCACAGACAAAAGATTATCTCAATCCCGCGCTTCCCCTGGAGCAGCGAGTTTCTGATCTGGTTAGCCGCATGACGCTGCCCGAGAAAGTGTCGCAGATGCAGAACGAGGCTCCGCCCATCGCGCGGCTGCAAATCCCCGGATACAACTGGTGGAACGAAGGATTGCACGGCGTGGCTCGTTCCGGCTATGCCACCGTATTTCCGCAGGCAATCGGCTTGGCCGCGACATGGAACACCGCTCTGATTTATCGCGTGGGCGATACCATCTCCACCGAGGCGAGAGCAAAATATAACGAGGCGCAGCGCGAGGGCAATCGATCGATCTTTTACGGCCTCACGCTGTGGTCTCCCAACATCAACATCGTTCGTGATCCGCGCTGGGGACGCGGACAGGAGACATACGGGGAAGATCCATTCCTTACCGGCAGCATCGGAACAGCCTTCGTCAACGGGCTGCAGGGCTCCGATCCCGGATATTTAAAGGTAGTGGCAACGGCTAAACACTTCGCTGTGCATAGTGGGCCGGAGTCGCAGCGTCACTCGTTCAATGCGGAAATCTCAGCACATGATCTTGAGGATACTTACCTTCCGGCATTCCGCAAGCTGGTTGTGGATGCGCAGGTAAGCAGCGTGATGTGCGCCTACAACTCCGTAGATGGAACACCGGCCTGCGCCAATAAAATGCTTCTCGAGAAGACATTGAAGCAGAATTGGCAGTTCAATGGGTACGTGGTCTCAGATTGCTCCGCGATCACAGATATAGCCGCAGGCCACCACTTTGCCCCGGACCTGGCGCATGCCGTTTCGCTGTCTTTGAAGGCGGGAACTGACCTTAGCTGCGGCAAGGAGTATGGGGCGCTTACCGATGCCGTGCGCGAGGGATTGATCAGCGAAGCAGAGATAGACGCAGCCGTTAAGCGCCTGTTTACTGCGCGGTTTCGACTGGGCATGTTCGATCCGGCCGCGCGGGTGCCTTACAACACAATCTCCTTTTCAGAGAACGATTCAGCAAAGCACGCGGAGTTGGCGCTGGAAGCGGCGCGCGCATCCATCGTGCTGCTTAAGAACGAGCACGGCGCTTTGCCGCTTGACAGTACGCCGCAGACAATCGCCGTCGTCGGGCCAAACGCGGCGGCTCTTCCCTCGCTGGAGGGAAACTATAATGCCATCGCTTCACATCCTGTCACCCCTCTCGACGCGCTTGAGCTGCGCCTGCCGGGTAGAATCCTGTATGCGCAAGGATCCCCTTATGTGGAGGGAATTCCGGTGCCGGTTCCCACGACCGCCTTCTCAACCGTAGCCGATGGAGTGTACATACCCGGTCTAAAAGCCGAGTATTTTTCCGGGAAAGGATTCAGCGGTACTCCGATTCTTCAAAGAGTCGATCGCGCCATCGATTTCGATTGGAACGGCGCGTCTCCCGTCGCGGGGGTCTCCGGCGTTAGTTTCTCAGTGCGTTGGACGGGGTTGATCGCAGTACCCGCGCCGGGAACGATCAGCTTCGCTTTCTCGATGGCGCACTGCAGCACGTGCGAGGATAGCGAGACAGTGAGGGTCTGGCTCGATGGCAAGCTGGTGTATAAATTTATTCACGCACCCACACATGGGCGGCGCGCGCCTACGACGCCTTTCATATTGACATTCAATGACACCCAGCCACACCCCATTCGCATCGAGTATAGTCACGACTCTCCTCACTTCGGGGCTGGCCTTACATTCAACTGGGAGCCCCCGCTGAATGCGCTCCGCGATCAGGCGGTTGCAGCCGCCGGCAAATCCAGCGTAGTGGTTGCATTTCTCGGCCTGAGCCCGGAGATCGAAGGAGAGGAGCTGCCGATCCATGCGGACGGATTCACAGGCGGCGATCGCAGCACCATTGAATTACCCGCGGCTCAAAGACAGCTTGTGGACGCGCTGGCGGCAACCGGCAAGCCTCTTATCATTGTTCTTATGAATGGCAGCGCACTCGCGCTGCGGGATGCGGAACAAAAGGCATCTGCCATTCTGGAGGCATGGTATCCGGGCGAATCAGGAGGCACGGCCATTGTGGAAACCCTGTTCGGAGATAACAATCCATCCGGCCGCCTGCCACTTACTTTTTATGCAAGTACGAGTCAACTGAAGGCCTTCGACGATTACTCCATGAAGGAGCGCACCTACCGCTACTTCAGCGGGGCGCCGCTCTATCCCTTTGGTTACGGCCTGAGCTACACCCGTTTCCGCTACAGCAACGGCAGCCTGTCTTCCAGCACACTGCGAGCGGGAGAGCCGCTGGAAGCGAGCGTTCAAGTGGAGAACGTTGGTGATCGAGCAGGCGATGAGACGGTCGAGTTCTACCTGATTCCCAAAGCAAAACAGGGAGCGCCCGTCCGCTGGCTGGCAGGCTTTGATAAAGTGCATCTGATGAAAGGCGAGACGCGAACTGTTCGCCTTAAAATTGATCCGCGCGAACAAAGCATCGTTGACGCGGATGGCCGCCGCGTCGTGCAATCGGGGGAGTATGAACTCTATGTGGGTGGAAGCCAGCCCTCGGCCCAATCCGGCGTCTTCCTGCCCTTTCACATCGAAGGCTCAAGCCTTATGGCTCCATGATTTATGCTCCGGATATAAAGCGCGATTCGCCCTGGATAGACAGGAAAAGAAATCATGGTTTCTATGAAAAGACGTGAGTTTCTTCGCACATCGGCGGCTGCGTTTCTGATTGCCAGTTCAGGGCATCACTCCATGGCAGAAACAAGCAGCGATACACCGCCGCCCGCAACCCTCCCACCGGAAGCAGAGGCCATTCGCGGCCGCCACTCGCTTCAGGCGCACGCCTACAAGCACGGCTTGCTGGCCGGCGCGGCGGTTGTTGTGCGTGCGCTCCAAAACGACACCGCGCTGCAGCGGCTCATCGCAGAGCAGTATGGAATTCTTGTTCCCGAGAGCGAACTGAAGTGGCGCTCGCTTCGTCCTTCCCAGGATCAGTTCGATTTCACACAGAGTGATGCCCTCTTTTCTTTCGCGGACGCGCATCACCTCCAGGTGCGCGGACACACGCTGGTCTGGCACAACTCCGTGCCCGATTGGCTGAAGAACACCTCCAGCCAGACGGATGTCCGCCAGCTTCTCGTCGAACATATTCACACTGTGGTTGGGCGTTACCGCGGTCGCGTCCACTCCTGGGACGTCGTCAACGAGGCCATTCTGCCGGACGATGCCCGGCAGGACGGACTGCGCAAGTCTTTCTGGTTTGAACGCATTGGGCCCGACTATATTGAACTTGCCTTCCGCGCCGCGCGCGAGGCAGACCCGCATGTACGGCTCACTTATAACGACTATGGCGTCGAATACGACAATCCGGAAGAGGCTGCTCGCCGGGCATCCATCCTCGCGCTTCTTCAGCGCCTGCAGCAACGCGATGTGCCCATCAATGCGCTAGGCATCCAGTCGCACATCCATGCGGGATCGCCTTCTTCAATAGGCAAAGGTCTGGCGGAGTACATCGAAAGCGCGCGCCAAATGGGATTGGAGGTTTACCTGACCGAGATGGATGTCAACGAAGACGATTTGCTCTTCGACGACGTTGCGCAACGGGATTTGGCCATCGCGCGCACGTATCGCGATTTTCTTGATGTAGCGCTCGTCAATCCCGCAGTGAAAGTCATGCTAACCTGGGGAGTCAGCGACCGGCGAAGCTGGCTCAACGATGGTCCGACCCACCATCGCAAGCAGCCCAATCGGCCCCAGCGCTCGCTTCCTTTCGACCGCGACTATCGTCCCAAAAAGGCTTTCTTTGCCATCCGCGATAGTTTTGATGCGCGTCCCGGTTCATTTAAGTAGAAGCTATCTCATAAACAGACTTTGAAAGGGCATGGCTTTAGCCGTGCCGCAAAATGTCCAGTAAAATTGCGGGCTTTAGCCCCTGCGGGATGCTTTGCACGGACTCAATGGTGTTTATGAGATGATCTCCAGGTAAAGACAGAATAGAAAACACAATCGAGAAGAAGTAACTCGCATGAAGTAACTCACCTGTTATAAACCGGTTTTAACTGCCAGGCAATTTACTCCAGCAGGCAGTGTCCCGTTACGGCTTATTGTCCGGGCAGCCGGTAAACCGGTACCCGCCATTTTTATGATCCGAAGCGCGTTTATTTCCTGGCCATCTTATCGATCTCAGCTCCCGCCAGCAGAAAGCTGCCTACACCATACACATAGCTTGCTGAAGGTTTGAACTTTCCCGGCTGGCCGTCGATGGGCTGGATCGATCCCAACCGCCCATCCGCATAAACGTGCTTGAGAATTCCGGCCCAGGAGCGCTTAACCACTGGCTCATACGTCGCCCGGTCCAGCACTCCGTGGTTGATGCCCCAGGCAAACGAGTAGGTAAAAAACGCTGACCCTGAAATCTCTGGCAGATCATAGGCTCCGGGATCAAGCAGTCCGCTGCGCCACAGGCCGTCCTTGCCCTGAATGGAAGCAATCCGCGCCGCCATCTCCCGGTACTGCGCGAGATACTTTCCGCGGCTGGGATAGTCGCTGGGCATCACCTCAAGCACCTTCGCAAAGGCGCCCATGACCCAGCCGTTTCCCCTGACCCAAAAAATCTTCTGGCCGTTCTCCTGTTTCTGCGTGAAGTAACGGCTGTCGCGGAAGTACAAGTGCTCCGGCGGATCGTAGAGGCTCGCCGAAGTTTGCCACCATTCGCGATCCATATAGTCCAGGTAGCGCCGGTCGCCTGTTGCGACGGACATTCTGGCCAGCACAGGCGGGGCCATGAACAACGCATCGCACCACCACCAGAGCAGTTTGGAGGAATCGTCGGGACGAATCACCAACTGATCCAGTACTGCCATGGTATCAGCCATTCTGACCGGATCGCGCGTTTCGAGATATAGGTCCAAATAGGATTGCCCCAACGCCATATCGTCGGCATGAGGGAACCTTGCATTGAGAAGTTTCCAATCGAATCTTTGCGCCATGTGAACCACGGCATCGTGATAGCGCGGATCGCCGGTTGCTTTGGATGCGGCCAACATGCCGTCATACAAGGCGGCGAAAGTCCACTGCTGGTTGAATTGTTGCTCCGAGCGCGCGAGCTGCCAGTCGGCCACCTTACGCACGGCCTTGCGTAGAGCTGCGTGCGTCAGGACAGGCGAAAGATCAGTGGCCAGCGAGCCTGGATTGTCCGGCGCATCCCCGGATGCGGCGCGATCCACGGGCAATGCAGCCGCTGCCGACGCGGCTTGCTGCGGATTAGGCTGAACGGCCTGGGTGCTTGCCGTCAACGTAGCCAACAATACAACTGCGGCCAATGTAACTATAAAACGGCCCATGTGATCCTTCCTGGCGGCGGCCAGCTTTCCAAATCTTGTCATTGTTACCTCTGCAAAATAATCGAATCGTCCGATAAAGCTTGCCGGTGTAGGATACTCTATTCTCCCGCCGACCCAGGGCAAACGCATCTTCTTCCATTTCGGTTGCAGATAATTACCTTCCCCGGGCGCACACTCAAAGCATGAGCAGATCTAGAGCCACGGTTCAATCTGTCAGGCATGTGACCGGTTTATACCAGGAATGTACCTCCCTACCCCCCCCTTAATATTTATTTTCGTCTGTGGAAACTTGCAGATAATTATTAACCCTCACAAAATAAATGCGTTACGAAGAAATTCCCTTCAAAAACGCATCCATTCACTTTTGCAGATAATTACGGGCATTACCCGCCCAATGCAAAGCTCTGCTGCTACTGCGGGGATATTTCGATACATTTGCCCTGGTGCCGAAATATGCAGTCGGAATCGGTTAGTAAGAATGTGTTCTAATTTCAACCTGAAGCGATTGAAGATGATGAAGCAGTTCAAGGGAATCGACAGAAGAAGGTTTCTTCAATCAGCGGCTGTGGCCGGCTGCGGCGCGGCTGCCTGTCTGGCCAGGGGATTGCCGCGTTCCTCAAAGAACACAGCCGCTTTCCGGCTGGTCGCCGAGACAGATCGCAAGAGGATTCTTGCCGCCGCGTCACGCTACCTCCTGAAGGAACCCTTGACGATCACAGCCTTTCCTGCCAAGCGCAGCGCGGGCGGTGCGCACGACTTCTACTCCCAGGCAGACTACTTCTGGCCAAACCCAAAAGATCCGAATGGCCCTTACATCAACCGCGACGGGCAAAGCAACCCGGACAACTTCGACGATCATCGCAAAGCAATGGTCGCGCTATCAATTCAGATGCCGGCACTGACCGCTGCCTGGCTTCTCACCGGAGACTCACGCTATGGCCAGCGGGCCGGCGATCATCTGCGCGCCTGGTTTGTCACGCCGGCAACGCGCATGAATCCGAATTTGGAATTTGCTCAGGCGGTTCAGGCGTTTCGACGGGCCGTTCCATCGGCATCATTGACACGCTTCATCTGGTCGAGGTGGCCAGGGCCGCCAGCTTTCTGACGCCTCATCTGCTCAGTGCGCGGGACAGCGCCGGGGTGAAGGACTGGTTTGCGAGTTATCTCGACTGGCTGTGTAACAGCGAGCGCGGCAAGGCGGAGCGCGAGACCAAAAATAACCACGCCATGTGCTGGGCGCTGCAAGCCGCGGAGTTTGCGCGACTGACCGGCAACGATGCCATCCGGCAGGAGGTGTATCGCCGCTACCGCGAGATTCTTTTGCCTGATCAGTTGGCGGTTGATGGTTCGTTTCCGAGGGAGCTGGCGCGGACCAAGCCTTACAGCTATTCCATCTTCAACTTTGACGTGATGGCCGGTCTTTGCCAGTCGCTCAAAGGGCTTACGCCCGATCCGGCTGCCTTCCAGCTTGCGGACGGACGCGGGCTAGCCAGGGCTGCTCAATTCATCTACCCATATTTGAGAGACAAAAGCTCGTGGAAGTGGGCGAAGGATGTGGAGCACTTCGATGCGCTGCCAATTCGCTCACCCGGTCTGCTGTTTGCAGGCATCGCTCGTCAGGAGCAAAAGTACATTGATCTATGGAAAACGCTGAATCCCGACCCGGCGGACAAAGAGATCATCCGCAACTATCCCATCCGGCAGCCGCTTCTTTGGGTGTGAGAGGTTCACCAGACATGCACCGCCAGAATCGAGGGCGCCCCAGTCTTTCCATCGACGACGTTAACCTTCAGGATCACCTCGACATTATGATTTGAAAAGTCTCTTCCAATCTGGTCGCGAAGCAGTTGCATATAGTGGGGGCTGGTGGCGAACTGAGCGGCAGCCTCGGTTCCGTTGCGGCCCAATCCAGCGAACACCACCACCCAGCCATCGGTGGTAGTATCGCGAAACCGCGCGATCAGAGCATAATCGTCCGCGCTGGAGTAAGGAAGTGAACTGTCGCGCGACCAGCGTGCCTGGGGCTGCATTCTATCGACGATCAATTCATCCGTGCCCGGCACAAAATGAAAGCGCAGCGGCTCCAGCAAGCGCATCGTCCACTGGTTGTTGTAACCGCCAAGCAGGACCACCGATTGCTCGCGAAGCTGTGTCAGGGGAGTCGTTGCGGCGGACTCCAACCGCGGTGTTACCCCGGAACGCTCCAGCAGCCCGCTGAGCTGCGCGATCGCGGATGCAATCTGCATGGAAACGAATGGGTAGTCAATGTTTTTATCGGCGGTGGCAACGCCTGAAACGTTGTTCTGCGAAAAGACTGAGCCTCCCGTACAAATTAAAACCGTTCGCTGATCGTGCAATACCGGGGCCCAGAATAAATCAACCGCTGTTTGCGGGTGAGCGGCGCGGTATTGCCAAAGTATCCCCGCAACGGACAAGATCACCATGATTGTGGCCACGCCAAGCCAGGCCAGTCGCTTGCTGTATTTTCTGGTTTGAGCTAACAGGTTGTGACCAGCTTCGGCATCCTCATGCGCAAGGCCGTCTTCATCATGCGGTTCAGCTCGAAAACCTGCATCACCTCCATGCTCTCCGGGTTGGTCATGTCCGAAGTGAAACTCAGGAATATAAGAACCCGCAGGCAGCGAGATCCTGATCGTAGAGTTCCGGCCGGATTCGGAATAGTAGAGCAGAAGCCGTTTGCGCACTTCGCCTGCGGTGTAGCGCACCACCGTGTCGCTGTTTGTATCGTAGGTCGGCGGCCGGTCGAAGACCTCCACGCCAATCGTGCGTTCCTTCAAATGGTCGGATTTGCCCGCCAGGGTGTTTTCGACGATGTATTTCAGCATCGCCGGGTAGCGTTTGCTGCTGCTGAAATGGTGGCTGGCCAAGATTTCACGCAATTCACGCAGGACCGCCTCATGATCCAGCGAGGTCGGCGGATGCCTTTCATCCCGCGTTGCAATTGTTCCGCTCATTTCAACCATCGCATCATACTCGGCCTGCTGTACGCCTTGCAAGGACGTTTGACACAAGCAAAAAACACGCGTTAACCTGCACATTCCATGCGAGATAGAATAGGCGGAATGAGCCAAACGGTGAGTCACTTGCTAGGGGCGCATGGCGCGACTGAAGATGAGGCCGTTTGGGGTGGACGTCCATAACGCGCCCATATTGAACAGCAGCGCGATACGGCGATAAGGTCCGGCCAAAGCATTTTTTGTAACACAATTTGCCTTATTTGCGAAAGAGGCCGCCTTGTTCAATTCATCCCGACGGCAATTTCTGCTGACTGCAACATGTTCAGCTGCCAGCGCACTTCTTCCTGGACCAGTGCGCGCAGTAGTTTTGGGATCCGCTTCTCCGGAAATCGAGACGAAGGCAAATGCGCGTCGGCTGGATTCCGGATGGCAGTTCCACCAGGGGGCAATCGGGAACATCGCAGAGGTTTGGCGCTCTGAGGGAAGTGGGCAATGGCAAGCGGTTGATCTGCCCCATTGCTTCAATGGACTCGATTCGTGCGACCCCGACCAATCCTACTTCCGCGGTCAGGGGTGGTATCGCACCCGGCTGTCGTTACGCAATCCGTTTCCTCACGGGCGGACCATTCTGCATTTTCAGGGTGCCGGGCAGACAACTTCGCTATGGGTCGGATCCTCGCTCATCGGGACACACAAGGGCGGCTACGATGAGTTTTCCTTTGATATTACCGAGGCCGTCCAACGGCTGATGCAGGCAGGTTCAAACGAGGAAGTTCCGATAGCGGTTTGCTGCGATAACTCCTCCGACCGTGACCGGATTCCCTCCGATCTCAGCGACTTTTGCCTCTATGGAGGCCTTTACCGGCACGTAAACCTGCTTTATCTTCCCGCCGTGGCGATGGACGCGGTTCACATCCTGCCTACGGTCGCATCAGACGGTTCGGCGCAGGTAACGGTTCAGGTCAGGCTTTACAATCCTTCGGGCCAGGCCGCTCCCTGCAATATCTCGATTGAGGTCATGGACGCGCTGGGCAGTTTGATTCATCGGTCGTCGCAGACCATCACCACAGGGAAAGAATATGCCAAGCTGGATGAATTCCGTGTAGCCGTGCCGGATCTCTGGTCGCCAGAGACCCCGCATCTCTATCACTGCCGGGTTACACTGCATGGTCCAGCCAGCGAAACACGCATCGACGAACGATTTGGCATACGGCATTTTGAGTTTGTAGAACACGGCCCCTTCAAGCTCAACGGAAGGCGCGTGCTGCTACATGGCACACACCGCCATGCCGATCATGCCGGGGTGGCAGCCGCAATGAGCGACGAGCTGGTGCGCCAGGAGATGCAGATGATCCGCGAGATGGGCGCCAACTTCATCCGGCTGGCGCATTATCAGCAGGACCGGTTGGTGCTCGACTTGTGCGATGAGCTTGGCTTGTTGGTTTGGGAAGAGGTTCCCTGGTGCCGCGCCGGAGTGGGGAACGAAGCGTTCCAGAGCAATGTCAGAGATATGCTCTCTCACATGATCGACCAGCATTACAATCACCCCTCCATTATTCTCTGGGGTTTGGGCAACGAGGACGACTGGCCGAATGAGTATCCGGTTCTCGATCAGCAGACCATATGCACCTTCATGACCGAGATGCGCGACCTTGCGCATCAGCTCGACAGTTCGCGGCTGACCGCATTTCGCCGCTGCGACTTCGCATGCGATATTCCGGATGTCTACTCGCCCTCGATCTGGGCTGGCTGGTACCGGGGAAGCTATCGCGAGTACGAGCAGAGCCTCACCGCCTGGCGTAGCCGCGTCAAGAGGTTCATTCATGTGGAATGGGGCGCGGAAAGCCATGCCGGCCGTCACTCGGAAGACCCGGATGCGGTGCTGCGCAAAGTTACCACCGGTGCCGGGACCGATGAACGCGACCTGGATTACCTCAATACCGGCGGCAGTATTCGCGAATCCAAGGACGGTGAATGGTCAGAGACTTATGCCTGCGATCTCTTCGACTGGTACCTGAAAACCCAGGAGAAGATGGACTGGTTTACCGGGTCGGCACAGTGGATATTCAAGGACTTTGCCTCTCCGCTGCGCGACGGCAACCCCATTCCGCGCGTAAATCAGAAGGGAGTCGTGGAACGCGATCTGACCAGAAAGGAATCCTATTACGTATTTCAGTCCTACTGGACCGAAAAACCGATGGTTCACATTCTTGGGCATAGCTGGCCTGTTCGCTGGGGCAAGGCGGGCGAAAAGCGCAACGTACATGTGTATTCCAACTGTGATAGCGCGGAACTTTTTTTAAATGGCGTCTCGATGGGCGTCAGACACCGCGACAGCCAGAATTTTCCCGCCGCGGGACTACGTTGGAGCGTAACATTCGCAAGCGGAAAAAACACGCTGCGCGCAGTTGCGATTAAGGGAGGAGAAACGACCAGCGATGAAATTTGCCTGACCTATCAAACTGATCCGTGGGGAGAGCCCACGGAGCTTCGTCTTTATGAGAAAGCACGCAAAGACAACATAATAACTCTCGAAGCAAAATTGTTCGATGCCCGCGGAGTTCTTTGTCTCGATTCATCCGTTTTTATTCATTTTTCTCTGGCAGGCGCGGGCCGCCTCATCGACAACCTGGGCACAGCGCGCGCTTCACACGAGCTGCAGTTGTCGAATGGCCGCGCTGAAATTTCACTGCTTTACAACGGAGGTTGCAGATTCGAGGCGAGGTGCGAAGGGCTGCCCGCTGCAATGCTTAATCTTTAACCACCGGCGGGCGTCCTGACTCCACGCGAGCTTGTATGCACTTCCCGAACCTGGAAAGGATGGCCATGATGCCGCACACATTGAAAACAGATGCACTCACAACAAACAGCAAACGAAATTTTGAGAGGCTTACCATGTGGACATTTTCAATGAGTATTCAGAACAGGATAGCCAGTTGGAAAGCTATCCTCCTGCTGCCAGTGCTGCTGGCGGTATGTTTGTTGGCGGGCAGGATGATGGCGCAAAGGACAACCGCCACCTTGATCGGCAACGTGACCGACACGACGGGCGCACTGGTTGTGCATGCCACGGTTGTGATCACTAACGTGGAGACGAATATATCCAGCACGGGGACAACCAACGATGCAGGCGAATACCGCTTCGACCTGGTCCCGGTAGGCACCTATTCCGTTACGGTGACCGCTAAAGGTTTCAGAAAGTATATGCGGCCTGCAGTTCCACTCACCGTTAACCAGACGCAGTCTCTGGACGTGCAATTGACCCCAGGCTCTGCGGATGAATCCATTACCGTCTCGGCGGAACCGCCTCAACTCGATCTCGAAACGGCGACTGTGGAGCGGACGCTGGAATCAAGAGAGGTGGACAACCTGCCGATTCTGGACCGGAACATCTATAACCTTCTCACCCTGATTCCCGGCGTACAGAGCAATCAGGTTGGAGGCAATACCCTGGGCTTCAACCAGCAAGTGCTGCAGATGAATGGCGGCACCACTGCCGATAACACCGGCACGGTAAGCTATTACCTCGACGGCGGCCTGAACATGACGGCTCTGCGCATGACGGGCAACGACATGCCCAGTCCAGAGGCCATTGCTGAATTCAATGTGCAAGCCAGCAACTACGACGCCACGTATGGAAGAATGTCCAGCGGCGTGGTTACCGCGCTGACAAAATCCGGCACCAACAAGTTTCACGGTTCGGCATATGAGTTTAACCGTAACACCGACTTCGACGCGGGCAATCCGGCCAACGTGAATGGAACCTCCTCCCCCGGAACACCAATCGTGCACCGCAACATGTTCGGCGCAACCATTGGCGGGCCCATCCGTCGCGACAAAACCTTCTTCTTTGCTGAGTGGGGTGAAATCAAGCAGATCTCGCCGCACGTCTTTTCCGGCGCCACCCTGCCGACGACAGTCGGCAATGCAGGTGGAAGCGGAACAACGGGTGGAGAGGTGGCCGGCGACTTCAGCGCGCTACTGACGACCGCAAATAAGTCAGTGGTCATCAACCCCGCAACGCCCTTCAAGCAATGCAGTTCAACGATCATCTGCAACCCGGCAACTGGGATTCCGTACACGTCCAATGGAACAAATCCCAGTAACATCATTCCAGCCGGTTCTCTTGATCCAACAGCAGCCAACGTTTTGAAGTACGTTGTAGGTTACGAGAACTCCACTGTCAATGCCACCGTCGGCGGCGTTGCAACGACTCTTCCTTCCTTCAACGGCCAAGAGGCACAGCCGTACGACACTTGGGAGTACTTGATCAAGGGTGAACATCAGCTCACCGCCAAACAGAGATTGACGGCCTCGTATTTCCATAGCACGGGCTCTAGACAGATTCCTTCCGGAAGCACTGTCAGCCTGCCCTGGGTGGCGCAGAATCAGAACTGGACACAGAATCTTGCCAACGTGAGCGACACCATCACCTTCAGCAACAGCGTGATCAATCAGACTTATGTCAATTATTCGCGGCTCATGGGCGGACGCGCGAATACCTGGAACGCAGGAGTGACTGGCCGGGAGTCTTTGGCCGCCTTCGGCTCCAATATTTCTGTTCAGGGTCCGGCCAGCCTTCCGCAACTGGCAGTCTCGGGCTACTTCACGTTGGGCAATGCAATTGATGGTCCAGAAGCGGGAACGGACTTTTATGCGGTGCGCAATTTGCTCATCCTGAACAAAGGCAAGCACTCACTGACATTAGGCGGCGAGGCTTCTCTCAACAAAGATCAGCAGGTCACTGATCTGAACAACTATGGCGTCTTCACTTTCAGCTCGAGCACCAGCGCGCGCAGTGGCAACGCCTTGGCGGATTTTGTTCTGGGCTTGCCCGGCACGCAAACTCAGGATCAGCCGGTTGACGCCATCGACAACTCGTTCTTCTATGCGCTCTTTGCGCAGGACAACTGGCGCGTCCGTCAGAATCTGACCATCAATCTCGGCGTGCGCTGGGATTTGCAAACCGCGCCGACCGATCCGCAGAATAAGGAGTCGACATTCGTCCCCGGCGTGCAGTCAACGATCAACCCGCTCATGCCCGCCGGAGAACTGGTTCCCGGCGACAAAGGCGTGACCCGCGGCACGATTGCCAACTCGTATAAGCATTTTTCGCCGCGCGTGGGCCTTGCCTGGGATCCATTCGGCAAGGGGAAGACATCAGTCCGCGCATCCGCCGGCCTCTTCTGGGGCGGGGTTTCCGGCAACGAGTGGAATGCATCATCGAACTATTATCCGTTCTCTCTGCGCTACACATTCCCCAAGCAGGGGTCGCTCACTAACCCGTATTGCGCCGGCGGCATCATCACCGGATGCACCTCGGACTCGCCGTTCCCGTTTGTCTACACTCCCGGCGCGGTCAATCCTATCCCCGCGGCAGGCACCATTGAAGGCGTCGTGACCAACTTTGTTTGGCCGAGCACCTATCAGTTGACCGCCTCTGTACAACAACAGGTGACCAAGAGCGCCGCCATCTCCGTGGCATACGTTGGCTCGCTGGCGCGTCATCTGCCCATGTCGGTTGACCTGAACTATCCTGTCTTTAACACTACGACACCAACATCCAACACAACCAGCAACGCCAATACGCGCCGGCCGTACTATAGCACGACGCCGACCACACTCATCAACGGCGCGGCTACTCCCACCCAGGAGCTTGGTATTGTATATGGAGTAACTTCCGGCCAATCCTCCAATTACAACGCGATGCAGATAACCTTCTCGCAGCGAGTTGCAAAAGGGGTTAGCTTCAACGGGTTTTACACGTGGAGCAAGAACCTGGATAGCGGCGTGCTGAACTCCAGCACTCCATCGTCCACTTCTACCGTTGAGGATCATGACAACCTGAATATCGAAAAAGGGCCTGACGATTACGACATGCGTCAGGTGTTCGGTATGTCGATTATCTGGGTGCCTGATTACTTCCACAGTGGGAACCGCGTAGTGGCCAGCATTCTGGACGGCTGGCATATCTCCTCGGTCATCAATCTCCATACCGGGACCCCGTTCAACATCACCACGGGTTCCGACAACAATCAGGACGGAAACACAACCGACCGGCCGACCTGGAATTTCGGCACCGATCCGTTCGTTACCACGAACCGGGGCAGCCGCGCGGGTCTGGCAAAGGAGTACTTCAACCCCAGCTTCTGGACGGCTAGCACAACAACCACGGAGCCAGCGGGTACGGTCTTCTGCGGCTATAGCACATCGGCTCCAACCCTATGCCCCGGTGTTGGCCCGGGCGGATCGGATGGCGCGTTGAGGCGCGATAATTTCTATGGCCCAGGGTATAGGGATATCGACGCATCGCTCTTCCGCGACTTTTCCTTCTGGCAAGGAATCAAGCTCCAAGCTCGCGCCGAGGCTTCGAACGTCTTTAATCTAGTCAGTCTCGGAGGGCCGAATGCAAACCTCAGTTCGGCCACGGCCGGCACCATTACCAGCGCCAGTGGCATGCGCGAAATTCAGCTTGGCTTGCGCTTGACTTTTTAAGTGTTGTAGCTGTTGTCATTGTAGTCTCCATAGCGCCTGCTCTTGCGAGCAGGCGCTTTTTTACCTATTTCTAGTGAGGTGGTCCCGCGACGAGAGACTATCCGAGAAATTGCTTCGAAATATAACAAATCATGGCTTTTTTATCCCTGTAAAGGCCTAACCGGACACGCCCTGTTTTTTGGGATGGAAACAGATATCCCCAAAAATCGTCAACAGAAGCGACGGGTGGTATATTGGCTGCGGTCGGAAAAGCAAATGTAAATTCCGGCTCAGATGTTAAATCACCCTTTGTGCAATACGAAAAACGAAGGGCCTGTCATAAGAAGATTAACAGTGCGGGAGCTCGACAAGGAAACAATCTATAGCCAGCTATTTTACGCCTGACTATATGGAGGATTTAATGAAGCCACTACTATCAGCGCTCATCACTTGCCTTGTTTTACAGGGAGTTGCTTGGGCCGCGGAGGTATCGCCATCGGCCGCGGCTGACCGAGTGGCGGTAGTCGAGGGCAACAATGCTTTCGCCGTTGAGTTGTACAGCCAATTGCGAAATCAAAGCGGCAATCTCTTTTTCTCGCCTGAGAGCATCTCCACCGCGCTGGCCATGACCTATGCTGGGGCACATGGTGACACTGCCGCCGAGATGGCGAAAACGCTGCATTTTACGCTGCCGCCGGATCGGTTTCATCCGGCGATGGGCGCGCTGCTTGGTGATCTCAACACCGCGCATAATGGATACCAGCTAAGCGTGGCCAGCGCTCTATGGGCGCAACAGGGTTATGCGCTCCTCGACGATTTTCTTCAGCTAACCAGGAGCGATTACGGTGCGGGATTCAATCATGTGGATTTCAAAGGCGCAACAGAGACGGCGCGGCTGACCATCAACCAGTGGGTCGAGCAGAAAACCGAAAACAAGATCAAAGACCTGCTCCAGCCGGGCGCGCTCAATCCCGCCACAAGGCTGGTGCTGACCAACGCCATCTATTTCAAAGGTGCTTGGCAGAGTCAATTCCAGATAGCGCAAACACAAGATGAGGATTTCCATCTATCCAAGGCGCAGTCTGTTAAGGTGCCCCTGATGCACCGCGCGGGCGCTTATAACTATCTCAACGCTGGAAAGTTTCAAGCCCTTGAAATCCCTTATAAGAGCGAGGAATTGTCCATGATTGTCTTCCTGCCTAAGGATATAGGCGGTTTACCTGCTCTGGAGCAATCGCTGACTGCATCCAATATCAAGCAATGGCTCAGCCATTTGCGGCCAGTTCCCGAAGTCATCGTAACGATTCCCAAGTTCAAAGTGAGTCAGCAATTTGCGCTTCAAGACACGCTTGGCGCGATGGGGATGCCGCAGGCATTTGAAGCGAGCGCGGATTTTTCTGGAATGACTGGAAGCCGCGACTTGTGGATTTCCGCGGTCATCCACAAGGCTTTTATAGATGTCAACGAGGAAGGAACCGAAGCAGCTGCGGCCACAGCAGTAGTTATGGTGACCATGGCAAGGGAAGAGCCGGACCGAACGCCACCAATTGTCTTCTGCGCGGATCACCCGTATATCTTTCTGATCCGCGACAATAGCTTGGGCGGCATTCTGTTCATGGGTCGCGTGACCGATCCGACGAAATGAGAAAACATGAACTTTGGTTCTTAATACGTACTTTACGCAAATCTGGCTGCGACCTTATGATGAGGAATTCTCTGCCCACGTGAGCTCAGTTATAGCCGTAAACTAACATTCCCATTGGCTCAGAAATTCCGAGGCCGATCACAGCGTAGATTTAAGCGATAGTAGATGCGACAGGATAGGGCAGCTTCTGACGATCAA
>Ga0326728_10002930_pt1 | contig 55164 bp, 29 predicted proteins | sample MB3enrmetagenome_FD_207602 | JGI IMG/M metagenome (GOLD analysis project Ga0326728, IMG submission 207602) | Lab enriched peat soil microbial communities from McLean, Ithaca, NY, United States - MB31MN | ecosystem: Environmental > Terrestrial > Soil > Wetlands > Peat | place: USA: New York... | reverse complement strand
AGTCCTGCGTAGTAGCGATGAAACTCCCGTAATGGGAGTGGAGCGAAGGCGGGACACTTGTTCGGGTGTCAGGAGAGACGGTGGCCGATGGCTCCGCAAGGAGATACGCCGCCACGGTGAACTCATCGTCAACCCTGACTTTGGTTCGCGACCCAAAGGCGCGGATCCAACCGGACTCGGAGAGCCGAATATGGGAAATCCGTCCGTTCGGTTCGATGAGGGGCGAAGAGGCAGCGCGGGACTGACAACTGCGGTCCGTTCAACACCGTCTCCTTCCACTTCGCCTACTCTACCAAATCAAAACTGCGAGGTTCATGCGCTTCCTGCTTCTTAACCAGTTCTATCCGCCGGATGCGGCGCCAACGGGCTGGTATTTGCATGGGTTGGCGCGGGAATTGGTGCAGCGCGGGCATGATGTCAAAGTTCTGTGTTCGCGGCGCTCTTATAATGGTAGCGATTCTTTTCCCCGCCGGGAAAACCTGGATGGGGTCGAGGTTTTAAGGCTGCCGGCGACTGGTTTCGGGCGGAGCGGGTTCGTTGGTAAGATGGCGGATTATGGCTCTTTTTATGTTTCCCTGGCCAGCGCTCTCTTGTTGGACCGCAGCCAGCCAGACTTGATCCTGTCATTGACGACGCCGCCTTATATCGGTCTGCTGGGGAAAGCCGCCGCTGGCCGATGCGGATGCCGGCATGCGCATTGGATCATGGATCTTTACCCTGATGTCATGTTCGCACATCGAACGGCACAAGAGAATGGATTGGTCTTTCGTTTTCTTCAGAAGTTGACCTGCTTGCAGTTGCGAGGAGCGGAAGCCGTAATTTCTTTAGGCCCAAGAATGGCGGAAAGAGTGGAGGCTTACGCCACGGATCAGCGGTCAGCGGTCAGCGGTCAGAGACCAGAGGTCAGAAGTCAGAAGTCAGAATTTCAGCTTTCAGCTTATGGGAACGACCTCCGACCTCCGACCTTTGACCTCTGCCCCACTTGGATTCCGCTATGGAGCGATCCTGAGCTTTCCCCATGGCCAGCGGATGAAACCAATCCTTTGCGGGCTGAACGCGGATGGGATGCCAGCGATGTTGTTTTTCTTTATTCCGGGAACATGGGACTGGGGCACCGCTTCACGGAATTCCTTGAAGCAGCAAAACAGCTTGGATCATCTGGCCCACGTTGGGTATTCAGTGGAGGCGGCAAGCGCAGGCGGGAAATAGAGACCTTCGCGCGGACCCATCCGGCGGCGCGCATCGAGTTTTTTGACTACGTGCCGCAGAACCGATTGCGGGAGCATCTTTGTGCCGCGGACGTTCACATCGCCAGCCTGGATTCGGCCTGGCAGGGGTTGATTGTGCCCAGCAAAATCCAAGCCAGCTTCGCGGTGGCCCGTCCGGTGCTCTTCGTCGGGGGACGTGAGTGCGAAACCGCCGCATGGATTCTGGAATCCGGCGGAGGATGGATCGTCGAGCCACAGGATTCCGATGGCCGGGCGAAGGCGATTGCGCAGGCCCTTGACCTTGGCGAACGTCAGCGACGCGGCCAAGCGGCCCTCGGCTTCGCCCGCAAGCACTTCCGGATGTCAGAAAACTGCACGCAAATCGCCGAATTGCTCGAAGACAAAAAGCAGAAAGTAGAAAGCAGAAAGCAGAAATTGGAACAGATGAAATCCTGAAAATTGAGATCCAAAATGCAGAGAACAGAAATGCGAGGGCGGCTTACGGATGAATTTAGAGCGCGAACCAAGAAGTTCGCCGCGGGAGTGATTCGACTTTACCTCAAACTCCCGAAAGGAAGGGAGGAAGCGCGCGTGCTTGGGAAGCAGCTTTTGCGCTCAGGAACATCCGTCGCTGCCCAAGTCCGCGAAGCGTCGCGAGCGCGGTCCGATGAAGAGTTTGTTTCCAAACTGGGCCGTGCGGTTCAGGAAGCTGATGAATCCCAATTGTGGCTTGAATTACTCCGTGATGAATGCGGGCTTGCTCCATCGGATACTCTGCCGATGGAAAATGAAGCATATGAACTCATGGCGATAATAACAACGATGATCAATAAAACGAAAGGCCGGAACTAAAGTGGATTTCTGCTTTCTGCTTTCCCAATTTCTGTTTTCGTTTTGACGTGTGTTCGATGGTTTTGACAAATATATCGCAGTCTTTCTGACGGGGTTTGTCGTGACTTATCTTCTGACCCCGGTCGTGCGTTCCATGGCGTTCGGATTCGGCGCGGTGGATTGGCCGAATGAACGGCGGCCGCATCAGCGTCCCACCGCCCGGGGCGGCGGGCTGGCGGTCGTTCTGGGGATTTATGCCGCGTGTCTGATGGGGTTGTCGTTCCCAGGGGATGCGCGGCCCGGCGGTTTCGATTTGCACTGGTGGCTGATGTTCCTTCCTTCTTCGCTGATTTTGCTCGTGGTCGGGCTGGTGGATGACATTCGTGGTTTAGGCGCCTGGAAGAAGCTGGCGGGACAGATTGCCGCCGCGCTGTGGGTTGCTCTGTCGGGGACGCATTTCGGCGAGTTTCTGGGCTATCAACTGCCGCCAATTCTGGATGGCCTCCTGGTGGTGGTTTGGATTGTGGCCGTAATTAACGCCTATAATTTGATTGACGGTCTTGACGGGCTGGCGTCGGGGCTGGCCATCATTTCCGCCACCGGCCTGTGCGGGATTCTCGTTCTCGGAAATCTGCCCGGCGTGGTCTTGCCGCTCGTCGCCTTGATTGCAGCGTGTCTGGCCTTCCTGCGTTACAATTTCCATCCGGCGACCATTTTTCTTGGCGACACCGGCAGCATGTCCCTCGGGTTCATTTTGGGGGTCGTCTCCCTTCAGACCTTCACCAAGAATACTTTCTTCCTCTCGATGACCATTCCATTGCTTATTCTGGGAGTGCCCATCTACGACGCGCTGCTGGCCATCTGGCGCAGGTCGGTGCGGAGCTTCGTCTTCCGAAGCGGTGGAGAACCAGCCGGCTCCGGGAAACCCGGCGGAATCATGACGGCGGACTTGGAACATCTGCACCACCGGCTGGCCAAGGCGGGTTTGAGCACCCGGCGGGTGGCAATGGTGCTTTGCGTCACGAACGCGGTGCTGGTTGTCTTTGGCCTGTTGATAACGACCTTTCAATCCCATGCGTCCGGTATTTTTCTACTGGCGTTGCTGGCGTTTGTTTATGTGCTGTTGCGCCACATGGCGGTAATTGAGTTGCGCGAAACGGGCCGGGTGCTGTTGACTGGCTTGCGCCGCCCGACCCATTCCCTGCCGAAGGCGCTGGCTTACCCTTTATGGGACGCTCTTTGTCTGGCGGGCGCTCTGGCGCTCGCCATGCGGGTGTTCGAGCCTGCGCAAGAGGGATTTTGGCGTTCATGGTTCCTGGATCTTCCTATTTGGGTAACGCCGACGTTTTGCCTGCTGGCGGTGTCGCGCACTTATGTCACGGTATGGACGCGCGCGCGAATTCTCGATGTGTTGATGCTCCTGTTCACGCTCCAGGCTGGTTTGCTCCTTAGCTTGGGGATTGCGCTGCTGATTGATCCTTACAATGCGTCGAAGTGGTTTCTGCGCGCGCTGGTGATCGCCGCGCTCGGCCACGGGGCCATGATTCTCGCCAGGGTGTTTTATCGCTGCGTGGAGGAAACCGTTCTTTACCTGAGGCTAACCAGCGACAGCAATGCCGGTCCCGAGCGGGTGGTGCTCTACGGAGCCGGGGGGCGCTGTCAGCTCTTTCTAAAGGAATGGGGCTTTCACAACTCCAGCAGCTTTGACCGCCGTATTATCATCGGATTGATTGACGATGAGCCGGCCTTGCAATTCAAGTGGGTTTACGGGCACATGGTGCTGGGGGGGGTGCGCGACTTGCCGCAACTCATTTCGCACCACCGAATCACCGCCCTCATTATCACGACGAAACTGAGGCCGGAATCCCTTTTGGCGGCGCAGGAACTGGCGTCACGACATGGCCTGAGCCTCAGCGAGTGGCGCTTTGAGAGCCGGAGGTTGGATGTGGTTCCTGAGCAGGCGCGGGAACTGGCGTGAATTTGTGCAGTTCATTGATATATTGGAAGGAACGAAAATATGCGTAAATTGTTTATAATCTTGTTGTGCTGTGTGGCGGTCTTGTTGACAGGCTACGCGGGTTATCGCGGATACAAAGTTTGGAAAAACAAGCATCTGGTGAGCCTCGGGCACGATTTTCTGGCAAAATCGGACCGGCGAAATGCCGCGCTTTCGGTGCAGGAAGTGCTTCGTTCGGACCCCAAAAATGTGGATGCCACAAGAATGATGGCGCAGCTTGCCGAGGCGTCGCGTTCTCCCAGCACCCTGGTGTGGCGCAGCCGGGTAGTGGAACTCGCCCCGCATTCGCTGCCAGACAGGCTCGCGCTTGCGGAAACCGCTCTAACCATGCGTGATTACGCGACCGCCACAAATACGCTGGAAGGAGTGGATGCCGCAGACAAGGAAACCGCCGCCTATCACAATATAGCCGGCATGGTCGCCGCTTCCACCGGCCGCCCCGATGATGCCGAGAGGCACTTTCTTGAGGTCTCCCGGCTCGAGCCTCAGAACCCCTCCCCGCAACTGAATCTGGCGGTCGTCCGCCTGCACCGCACCAACACGGTGGAGTTGGCGGAAGCCCGAACCGTGCTCCAGCGCCTCGCCTCCAACCCGACGAATTCAGACCTGCGTTGCAAGGCATTGCGCGAACTGACCCTGGATGCCATGGGATACGGTCATGCGGACGCCGGTCTGGCGCTCTCCAAGCAATTGATCCAGGAAACCAATTCCACGTTCCCGGACCGCATCCTGCGGCTGGAGGTGCTGCTGGAGACCAAGAACGCGGAGTTGAAACCGACCCTTGCCAACTTCCAACGCGAAGCGGCAACGAATCAAGGCAAGATTTATGAGCTGGCCAACTGGGAGATGGCGAAAACTTCGACGGCAGAAGCGCTGGCCTGGCTGCGCACCCTTCCCATGAATATGCAGACCAACCAGCCGGCGACCTTGCTCATCGCCGAATGCTGCACTGAGACGAAAGACTGGACTGGGCTCCGTTCCTGGCTCGAAAAACAACATTGGGCCGAAATGGAGTTCCTTCGCCACGCGTTTATGTGCCGGGCCTTACGCGGACAGCAATTTGCCGACACCGCGAAAACAGAGTGGGAACAGGCGCTGAAAACAGGCAATGCCCAAAAGCAGAGTCTGGTCATGCTCTTTCGCCTGGCGGCGCAATGGCAATGGGTCAATGAAGCGGAGGATTTGCTCTGGACCATTGTCAACCGGTATCCCCAGGAGAAATGGGCCAAGCGAACGCTTACCATGGCATTGATAGAGGGCGGCCAAACACGTTCCCTCATGCAGCTTTTCAACCAGGAGTTGAAGCGGTCTCCTTCGGATCTCGCAGCCATGAACAATCTGGCCACGATTGCCTTGCTTTTAGATGCGAAGGAGTTGAAACCCTACGATCTGGCGCGGGAGGCTTACCAACAAGTCCCCACCAATGCGTCCTTTGCCGCCACCTACGCCTTCTCTTTATACCAGCAGAAAAAGAACGCCGACGCGCTCAAGGTGATGCGGCAGCTCAAGCCGCAGGAACTGGAGATCCCATCCATCGCCGGATATTACGGGGTTATTCTCAAGGCGACGGGGGATGGCGCCAACGCCAAGATCTACCTGGAAAAGGCCGGCAAGGCCCGCGGGCTCCTGCCCGAAGAACGGAAGCTGTTTGATCAGGCTAAGGTGGGAATTTGACGCGCTTCCATTAATCCTGAAGAGAACAAGCCGGTCAGCATGACCGGCTTGAATTGCAAAGTGGGCCTGCCCTATGGATAAGCGGTGCGGTAATACCCAGCGGCGGTGGTGGGGTATTGAAATGCGCCCGTGCTGTCAGCGGTCACAGTTCCGATATTCTGCCAGTTGGGAGGATTGAGCGTGGTCGTGAACTGCACACGATATGTGTAGCCCGGTATGCCATTGCCAATGATAAGCACCGAGCCACCCCCAAGAATCGTGATGGCCAGGTTTTGGCTTTGGGTGTTGTTCACTTCGATGGCCACTGTAATCGTGCCCACGGCGCTGATGCCATAAGCGTCGGTGACCGTGTAGGTGAATGAATCCGCGCTGGTGAAGCCTGCGGGCGGAGTGTAGAACACCCACCCTCCGGATTCCGTGATGGTCGCATTGTTGGCGCTCGTCGCACTAACAGCGGCGATGGTGAGCGAAGCGCCATCCACATCGCTACAGTTTGCGAGTATTGTCGAGACCTTGACTTGCACACCCTCGGTCGGGTATCGCTGGATGGTGAGCGGAGGCGCGACGGGCGTATCAATGACCTGAACCAGTGAATTGGTAATGCCAACAAAGTTGATGTCGCCCGCGTATTCGGCGACCACTGTGTCGGAGCCGTTTGTCAGTGTGCTCGTGGTGAAAGTGGCGGTGGCAATGCCGCCGGACAACGTGCCCGTACCGCCGATACTGCCGTTAGTACGGAAGTTCACTGTCCCGCTTGGCGTGCCGGCGCCCGGCGCGACAGGGCTGACAGTCATGGTGAATGTCACATTCGTTCCCGGCCCCGCCGGATTGGGCGAAGACCCGATCATACCGGCCGTGGTCGCCTGCGTAATAGTGAGTGTGCCGGGCAGGTAAGTGATCGCGTAATTGCCCGCCTGGAAAGTCCCGCCTGTCGCCGCGCTGGGGGTAATCGTGTAGGAACCAGCCGATGCGGTCGGCGCTCCGCCATTGCCGCCGACGGCCAAAGTCACGCTGCCAATCGTTTCCCCGTTTTGCAGGCCGCTGCTGGTGAACAGCGTGCTGCCGCTGCCGAAGACCACCGTCTGCCCATACGTCTTGCTCTGGGCGTTCGCCGTAACTGTCAGCGCCGCCGTGCCGACGGTGCCGCTGTAAGCGTTATAGGTGATCGTGTAGTTGTTCGCGTTGATCGTGCCCGTCGCCGCCGATGGCGTAACGGCATAGGCCGCGCCCGCAGCCGTTGTGGCCGAAAGCCCGGCGGCATTGGGCGTCAGCGTGACGCTCGCGACGGTCTCGCCGTTCTGCATCCCGGTGGCGGTGAAGTTCGCAGTGCTCGTGCCGGCGGTCAGTGCCGTGCCGTACGTCTTGCCCGGCCCCGTGGCCGTCACCGTCAACACCGCCGGGTTCACCGTCAGGGAGCCATTGACGTAGCTGATGGCGTAGTTGCCGTCCATCGCCCCCGAGGCGGTGTAATTGCCGCCGTACGTCCCGGCATTGACCACGCCGCTGCGGGCGGACGAGACGGTGGGCGGGGTGGTCAGCGACGCGCTGGTGTCGCCGTTGACAAAGCCGCTATAGCTGACGGTGGTCGCGGGCACTCCCGCGCCGTAGGTGATCGTCTGAGGTTGCGCCGCGACGGTCAGCGGGGCGGGGTTCACATTGATCGTGACGTTGGTGGTGATCGGCAGAAAAGTGGCGGCATCTGTCGGGGTAAAAGTGACTGAGAGCGTTTGACCCTGGCCCGCATTCAATACCTTGCCCAAGGCAGGCGTATATGTGAGTGTGCCGGGAACATTCGTCGAGTTGTAAGTCGCTGTGGCATTCAACTGAGACGCACCAAGCGCAGTGCCGTAAACGATGGCCGCCGGATTGGCCCAGGTTAGGGTTGGATAAGCCTGGCCAACAATGGTCAGCGACCATGAGTTGATCTGGTTGGTGCCTCCGGACTGCAGGTCGGCAAGGAATAGCGTCCAGGTGCCGGCGGCGTTAAGGCCGTTGAAATCTGCCAGGGCGGTGGTGCGCGGCGAGGTGTCAAGAACGGTGGTCGGGTCCACATTCCGGTCGTCCGGTTGCCAGGTGCCGGTGAGCGGCGAGCCGGCGGGGGGTATCGTCACGTTCTGATAGACGTGAATGTCCCCGTTGGCCGCGCCGTCCTGAAAGGTCACGTTCATGCCGCTGTCCGCGTATCCGTATGGATTGGCAGCGGTCTTTCCAGGACGATTGAGGAGCACAGCAAAACCGCTGGAATGCCGGATGTAACTGTAGAGGTCGCCGTTGAATTCGCCGGTAATGTTGAGATTTACCGTCACAGACGCGATGGACGCGATGGCAGAAGGGAGGGTAGGCGCAAGGCTGAGACCCGAAGGGTCGCCGTCCGGTATCAGACGATTTGGGGTCAAGTTCCAGACTTCGGTGACTTGCGCCTGAAGGAGGAGCGGTGTCGCCATTCCAAGGAGCGCCAATAGAAATGGGATTCCAAGTTTTTTCATGGGCTGGGTGACTTGAGGTTGGTCGCGCAAGGCGGTTGTTCCCACCCGGCTCTACGCGTCAGCCGTGTCGAAAATAAAAGGGTTCGAGATGGTGTCTGATAAGTCATGGACAGGTCGAGCGATAGAATCGCGGCGGCGAGCCGCTGCCTGGCGCATCGGTAAATGCAAACGCGCCGGTCGCGTCTGCCGTGCTGGTCCCCAGCGTCTGCCAGACCGGTGTCTGGAGGCTTTCGGTGTATTGAATCGTATAGGTGCGGCCCGGTATCCCCTGAAAACTGATGAGGGAAGCGCCCTGCCCGAGATCTTCAGCGGCCACAATGTTCTGTGACTGGGCAAGATCAACTGGAACAGTGACGGATAGCCAGCCGGTGGCTTGCAGTCCGGCATTGTTGGTGATCACGTACGGAAAGGCGTCTGAGGCCGCAGGTCCCATTGGCGGCGTGTAAAAAATCCAGTTGCCGTTCGCGTTTGTGGCGACGGTCCCGCCATTGGTGCTGGCCGGCCCGGCGGAAACAAGCACGCAGTGGATCGGATCGCTGCTGCCCGCCAGCAAAGTGGCGACGCGCACCTTGGCGCCGGAGTTCGTGCCGCGCTGCACAGCAACATTCGTGGCGACGAGCGTCTGCGTCTGAATCGGGACCAGGCTGACATCGTCGAGGCCCAGAAAACTCGGGTCGTCGCGGAATCCAAGTTGCAGGATCGAACCTTGCCCTGTAGCAGTGACAGTGAACTGCAAATTTGTCCACCCGATTTTCCCCAGGTCTATTTGGTCGAACAGCAATGTTCCGTTCCAAGCGACGCTAAATTCGTTGGGGGTCTTGCCATCGGGGCTGTCCAGCCAAAGGGAAAGCAGATACGCCTGCCCCGCCGCGGTGGGCACTGTCTGGGACAGGTAACCGAGCGATCCGGACGGCCCCAATCGCGCTCCCCACTGGCCGGAATGGACATATTGGGATGCTTTGGTCACTGCGATGCCGCTCGTGTTCCCAGATTCCGTCCACCCGGAAAAGTTGCCGGTTTCAAAACCACCGTTCTGAACGAGCGTCTGCTGCACTTGGAGTGTGAATTGGCAATAGAGGGCAAACCCGTCTGTCGCATCGAGGATCAATATCCCATTGGTGTAATTTCCCACCGGGAGACTGTTGGCGGTGGCGTTTGCGTTGACTGAGACACTAGCGACGGAGCTTGGCACCAACAAACCGTTGGTCGGCACCATAGTGAGCCAAGTTGGAAGATTGGTGAGCGCCCAGGTCAACGACTGCCCGCCGATATTGGTGAGCGTGAAATCCGCCGCGGGACCGAACGGCCCGCCCGCCAAGCCGTTGAACGCGAAACCGGCATTCGACAAAAGCTGTAGAGGCTCCGGGGCGGAGAGGGCGGTGATGAGGTTGCTTCCCGCAGGTGTTCCCCAACCCGTGCAAAGGTCGTAGCCGGGCGCCGCTTGAAACAAATTATCGCTGTTGGCATTCGTATTGTTGCCTGATGTGATGTCATGGAAACACGCGGTGTAATTGCTGCCTTGTCCTATCCAGTAGAGAGCCGGATTGATAAAGCCGGCCGGAGGCTGGCCTTTCATGGCGGCCTGCTGGTTGACCAAGGCCATGAAACCGGCCCATAAGGGCGCCGCGCAACTGGTGCCCTCGAATGTCCCCGCCGATCCGTTGTTGTAAATGACACGGATATTGCTCGCCGTCAGCGCCACGTCGGGGATATTTCGCATCGTTGCCGAACCGCCGGCGCCCGTCAGGTTCACGGTTTGTTGCCAGTATGGAATGGGATAGGCCCCGCTTATTCCACCGCTGCTTGCGACCCCTCCGCCCATATTCCACGTCGTTTCAGAAACCCAACCGCCGCTGCCACTGGTCGTCAAACTCGTCCCTCCGACAATGGTGAGGTTCGGATCGTCGTCCGGACTGGGCACCCCCCTGGTGTAGGCGCCAACGTCTCCGGAGGCGTCAAAAAACGATTGCCCTTGGGCGGCGAATTGCTGGAAGGTCTGTTCCGTGCCCTGGTCTATTGCAAAATTCCAAGAGCTGCTGAGTTGTTTTGCAACGTTGTCCTCCGCCATCCGCATGAGCATGTCGTCGCCATAAGAGCTGGTCGGACTTACTTCATAAACCATGACTTGCGAAAGCCCCGGGGCCATGGCGATGGCCAATTCAATGTCAGTGGACACCTCGGCCACTTTGAGCGCATTGCCGTCGGGAAGACCGGTGGCTCCATCAATCAAAACATTCGTCAGCGTCACGTTCGCGTATCCGGATTGGCCCTCATAATTAGTGATGTCGTTTTGATAATAACCTTCAAACTCGACCAGACCGACAGCCTGTCCCGACCCGCTGAGTGAAACCCCCGGAATGTAGGCGGCGCGGAAGTCGTTTCCCATGTAGGTTCCCCCGGGTCCGCTTCCACCGTTGGGTGTAGTTCCTCGTCCACTTGGAACAGACCGGAGGTTTTTGGGACGCGGCAGGGTATAGTTGTCCAAGCCGCGAATGGACAATACCCGGACTCCCAAGTCCAGGGAAGGGTCCGCGTCGGGCGCGTAGAAGGTCCGGGCCTCGGTGGGATGCGGGTACTGGCGCAGCGTGACGCCGAAGGCCTTCTCAATGTCGGCCACGGTCCCGCGCACATCGAGCAGCGCGCGGTTCGGGTGCGTTCCTGTGATTGTCAAATGGTTCGCCTGGGCGAAAACGATCAGCGCCTGATAATCCTGCTCGGAGGGGCCGAACATCTCGGTGAATTTCTGCGGCGTCACGTATTTTCGGTAGTCCGGGCTGGATGCATCGTAAAGGCGTTGCAGCAATTGGGCGAGGTCCTGCTGGTTTCGCAGCGGCAGGGCGATTGCCAGGTTTAACGACTCCGCGCCGTTCAGCCTTCCCACGGGTTGCAAATTGGCAACCGATTCTGGCAAGTGACGCGAAACGGTCTGCCGGTCGGCGGCCCGGACAGAAGCGGCGAAGCAGAGCATCAGTGGAATAAACGCCAGGAGACGCGCACTGCGGTGGAGGCTCGCCGCTCTGGCAAGACAAACAATCAGGCCCCGCTTGAAGGCCACATCGCCGTTGGCCGCCGTCGGCGGGAGCGGACAGCCCGGGCATGGAAAAAGCTCTTCACCACGCATGAATTCTTGATTCCTCATGTTGGGTGCGGCGATGCTCCTATTTCGCTGCCTCTTGTCCAATCAAAAGTTTCTTCTTGCTCCATTAGAAAACAAACAGGCCGGCTCCGTCAGCCGGCCTGTTGAATTGAATCAGATTCGTCCGGCCAGGGCGATCTTCTCCCTGCGCCGCTTTAGGATGTAATGCTCTTCTTGCGAAGAATTCGCAACGTAATTGCTCCAAACGGCAGCAGCAGCAAAGCTCCACAAATCCACGTGCTCGGCTCCGGGACTGGCTGCCCGTTCTGTTGGCTTTGCTCAACGAAGATGAATTCCTGTCCCGCATTACCTTCAGGGTAAGAATCAGCATCAGTTGTGTCGTTAATATCCGGCACAAAGATACCAGCGGCTGATGGTAATGATACTTTTCCTGCTAAACCAGCAGTAGCAAAATCCTGGAGATACTGGTTGTAATAATACGACGCGGTCCCAGGTACAGTACCTGTACCGTCATCGCCGCTCCAAGCGGAGGTGGAGGTCAATGGATATTTGGTGGAGGAGGCTAAGGAACCGTTTGGTCCACCATAGTACATTAACTCCAACATCGCAAGCGAAAGCGCCGACCCTTGATTTGGCGATAAATACGAGGTGCCATTTTGATTCCCGTACTGATTCCACAACCACGCGGCATCCGCAAGCCCATCGGCCGTTAAGAATCCGCCAGGGTTTTCCCCTCCCATTGTAACCACCTGATCAAAAGTTTTGTAGGTGTAATTATACTTGTAGCCGAAGAAGAGCGTGCCCGTTGGGCTTAAGCAGACGGAATTAAACGTCGAGTTCATGGTGAGGCCGGTCTGGCTAGAAATCAGGTTCTCATCCCCAGGAGGCTGATTAAACGAATTGACTGTGAACGAAAATACTCCAAAGCTACCGGTTACACCCGTGCCGTCTGGCGCTGTCACGCTCGCTGTCAAATAAGAAGTACTATTATCCGGGTTATACTGGTTTAGTGTCATGTTGATATCCCCCTGTGCCCGTGCGCTCAACGCGCCGCCGGCGACACCCATTGCCAACAATGGAACCCCAAATTTTAGCATTATTTTGCCCATTTTCTTCACAATCTCATTCGCTTTCTCATTCGCTTCGCTCTTGGCAAATCCCTGTATTCCTGACCGGAGCCGAAAGCACCATCGGGAGCGAACAATTCTTCTCTCAATGCAAGCACCACCCTAAACCATCTCCAACAGCCTGCGTCTCAAAAATGGACATGGTTGCCGCAGAATAGGACACGATTTGAAAATTATTAAGTCATTGAATACAAATGGGTTACGCAGCGTGAAGCGACCGACGCGGTTCAAGCGTGTCCAAAGTCAATGATTCTTCACAATAAAGCGCGATTGTTCTCCAAAACGCCACAATTTGGCTGCTCTCCAACCGGATTCAGGATATTCTTCCAAGAGAAGCCTGACTCCGCAAATCCCGTCTCCACCATTCTCAATCAAATCAGCCGAAGACAGCGCAGTATATGTTAAGAACATTCGTCGAACGGGAAACGATTGAGTGAAATCACCAGTTCCTCCATAGCCTGGCGTCGTGCCATTCGGGATTTCCTTTGACCGTCCCCATCGGCACGCGCCAAAGTTGTGAATAGTGAAAAGCCTGTTTCGCATTCTGGCTGCGGCGTGCCTGCTCCTGGCATTCAGGGCAGGCGCCCAGGCGCCCACCATCCTCTCAGAACCCCAGAGCGTCACGGTCAACAACGCTTCCGCCGCCAGCTTCACCGTTGTGGCGTCGAATGCGGTGGCCTACCAGTGGCTATTCCAAGGCACCAACAGCCTGCCCGGAGCGACCAACGCCACGTTGAGCCTGGACAATGTGAGCAGCAACCAGGCGGGGAGCTACTCCGTGGTGGTGACTTCTTCGGATAACAACTCCGTGACGAGCACCCCCCCGGCGGTGTTGACGATTGTCCCCGGAACAAAAGTCCTTTTGACCATTTCCAAATACGCGGACGGCAGCAGCAGCAACTTCCTGGTGCAGCTTTTCGACCATGACAAGCCGGCCACAGTGGAGAACTTCATCCATTACATCACTTCCGGCGCTTACTCGAATATGTTCTTTGACCGGGACGTTGCCGGTTTTGTTCTGCAAGGGGGCGATTATGTCACGGTGGATCGGACGACCAATTACCTGAACGGCCGGCCTGTTTCCACGGGGACCAACATTTTTCCATCGCAAGTGGACAGCGAATTTAACGTCGGCCCCTTGATTCACAACACGTTTGGCACGCTGGCCATGGCCCTGGTTTCCGGGGAACCGAACTCCGCCACCAGCGCCTTTTTCCTCAATTTGGCCGACAATTCGACCAATCTCGATAATCAAAATGGCGGCTTCACCGTCTTCGGGCGCATCTTATCCGGCACCAACGTATTGCAGTATTTCAACACCCTCAGCGCGCCCAGCAATGGCATTTCCGGTTACTTTTCGGATCTTCCGACTCTTCCAGTCAATTTCAACGGCACCAATGAGCCGGAAAACGCCAATTTGTTTTATTGCGATTTTGCGTTTCAAACACCGCCGCCGGTGGACACCAACCCGCCGACGGTTTCGATTACCTTTCCCGCGCCGGACGCGGCCCTGACCAATGGCAACCCTCTGACGGTGCAAGGGACGGCGCGCGATAATGTCGGACTGGCCGAGGTGTTTTGTGTTTTGACTGCGCTCACGGGTGCTTATGGCGGCGAAAGCCAAACCAATGCTGCGCAGGGCACGACCGGCTGGTCGCTGGATTTGGTCAGTCTGCTCGGAACCGTCGAGCCGGGGGTCTACAAGTTGACAGCCTTTGCGCAGGACGGAGCGGGCAACCTGAGCGTTCCGGCGAAGGTGTTTTTCACCAATTTGGCGCAATTGACCATCATCACGAATGTGGAGGGCCTGCTGACCACCAACGTGCAGTATCTGGTGCCGGGACGTCAGTATTCGGTGTCGGCGGCGCCGGGACCCGGACAACAGTTTTTCAGTTGGACCTCTAACGGAGTGATTTCGCTTAACCCGGTGCAAACATTCACCGCCAATGGCAGCCTCACTCTGACGGTAACGTATCTCACGACCAATTTGTCCACGGGCCTGATCATTACCAGCCCCGTCTCCGGCAAACAGGCGCTCTCCATCCAATCCTTGCTCACCGTCAACGGTACCATCGCTTCCACCAACGTTACGCAAGTGACGTGTCAGTTCTTCCTCCACTCCAATGCCATTTCCTCCGCGCAACCCGCGGTCATCGCCGGCACAAACTGGTCGCTGACGGTCACAAATTATGCGAACGGCTCCTACACGCTGCTCGCGCTCGCCACCAATGCGGCGGGCGGAAGCTCGTTCGTATCGGCCGGCTTCACGCTGCTGAATGTGGAACAGCTTACCCTCAACATCGTGGGAAAGGGGACTGTCGTTAGCAATCCCGGACCCTACGTCGTGCCCGGCGCCTACACCGTCAAGGCGGTGCCCGGCGCCGGTCAGGCCTTTTACAGTTGGAACGACGGGGTCGCCACGACATTGAACCCCTCCAAGACTTTCCAAATCGTGTCGAATCTGATCCTGACCGCAACATTCGTCCCCGAGGCTGCTTCGTTGCAGGGCATCACATTCACCTATCCTCCCGCAAACGCCGGGCTGACCAACGGCACGTTCAGCGTGGCGGGGACGCTGCCCGCCTCGCAGATTGTCACCCAGATGACCTGCCAGTTGTTCCTGCGATCCAACGGCTTGACCGCGTTGCCCCAAGCCGCCGCCATTGATCCCGCCACCGCAAAATGGACTCTTGCCGTCTCCAATCTCGCTCCGGGGCCATATACGGTGTTGGCGGTGGGACATGATAATAAGGGCAACGCCCGGCTGGTGTCGGAGAACTTCAATCTGCTGGCGAAGCTGGCCGTCGGAGTTCAGCCGGCAAACGCGGGAACCGTGACCGCCGGCCTGAACGGGAAATACCTGCCAGTCGGCCAAACCTGCTCCATTTCCGCCACGCCGAAAGCGGGGCAACTGTTTGCCTTCTGGACGGGCGCGGTGGCGAACACGAACAGCGCGGCCACCACGTTCGTCATGTCGAGCAATATGGTGTTGACGGCCAATTTCACCTCCAACCTCTTCCCGGCGGCGGTGGGCACCTACACCGGGCTGTTCCTTGATCCCGCCGGCGTGTCTCCGGCCAACGCCGGATTTGTCAGCATCACCACCACCGCAACAGGAGCCTTCAGCGGCCAACTGGCGTTTCCCTCGCGCAGCTATCAACTTTCCTGGTCCTTTCCTTACAACGGCTCCGTTGTATTGACAGGCCGGGGGCTGGATTCGAACTTTCTTGAATTGGCCTTGAACCTCGACTTGACAAACGGCACTGACACCATCACCGGTTATGTGGCCGATCAGCCCGCCCCCGCGTTCTACATCTGGGCGGACAGTTTGGTTCTCCATCGGTCCGTGACGCGCCTTTCCGGCAGCAACGCGCCCGCGCCCGGAAACTACGCCCTTCTTTTGCAGCCGGCAAACGCCGCCGGCACCCCTGCCGCCGCCGGGTATGCGGTCGTATCGCTCGGAGCCAATGGCGCATTGGCCCTAGGTGGCACGCTGCCCGATAATACACCCATTTCCCAGTCCGCCTGGATGTCCAAGGACGGCATCTGGCCAGTCTATATGGTGCCGCCGAGCTATCAGGGCAAAGGCATGATTATCGGCTGGCAGACAAACACGCCGTCGGGCGCGTGCGATGGCCAGCTCTTTTGGTTCAAGCCCTCCGCTGGCGTTGCCACCAATCTGACTTCGACCGGCGCGGAATTTGCCGCCCCACTGGCGGGCGCGCCATACCAGATGGTCTTGGCGGGAGGGACCAAAATTCCGCTGGCAGTCAGCCAGGCGCGCCAATTTGTGCCCCGGCCACCCATCGTTGGAATTACCCTGCTGCCCACCGGAGTTCTGTCGGGGTCCATTGATGTCAACCACAATGATCTTCCATTCAAAGGCATCTTCATCAGCCCATCCGCCGGCGGCGCCGGTTTCATTCTTGACGCCAACGCCCAGACGGACGGCTTCCAAATCCCCCCGCAGCCATGATCCCTCCTGTAGCGGCGGTCTATGACCGCCGCCAGAGATCTTGCCGTCCGTGAAATTGCGAACCGGAACCGGTAAGAACCAACCCACTGCTGCCGTGTAATTGGAGTTCATTGCTTCCTCGCTATCATCGGTGAATCCGTCCACAAGAGTGCAAGGATTGGGGAGCGCGACCGTCCGGGTCGCGGCGTTTGGCGTCCCGCCGATCACACTTCTGCCTCCCTTTGGTCCCTGGGAATGAGGCGGTTGTTGTGGAGCGGTGCCAGGGATACCGCAGGCTTGTTCCAGGCCTTCCCAAGATGGGTTCGTTTTTCCGCATGTTGGCATCATCATTTCATCCATAAGTGGTTCTTGTTCAACCGGCTGTGAGATTTGACTTTTGGGTTCGTTTTGCAAAAATCCATTCTTAGGCGCAAGCCCTTTCCGACACGTCCATCATTATTGGGGCCGGAACAGCCTCGCCGTGCCGCATTCGCTGCAACCGCTCCAATTGGCTCATCGCGCGAAACATCTGGCGGTGTAGCGTTGTCTCGTAGCGCAGGATTTTGTCCAAGACTTCCGGCGCTGGCAGGACTGCGGCTGCCTGCCGGGCCGCCTCTTCCGCCGCTTCCCGCTTTTCGCAGTGCGTCCTGCCCCATCGCAGAAACGTCAATTTGCGGTCAATAAATCCCAATGCCTGCTTCTTACTCTCTTCCCGCCGGGTGGCTTCATCCAAACCGTTTGCGTCTTGGGACAATTGAAGACGCAGTTTCTCCAATTCCGCCCAGAGGGAGTTTGATTTGCCATCGTACCGGAATCTTTTCAAAGAAGCTTCAGTCAATTCACCCACCTTCTCAACATGTTCGCGAAGTTCGCGCAGCCAGTTTTCCACAACGCTGTTGCCGAGGACCGAATCTTGCATGGCATGTACGGGATCGCCGGCAAGTTGCCATAACATGACCGGCAATTTCGGATCGCTCCGGCTGCGCGCCCAATGTCCCCCGTCCACGCTTAAGGTGATCTCGCCCGATTCCGCCTTCAATGCCCGTCGCAACCGCCATTGGGCCGTGACGATCTGGTCCACCAGCATTTCCTCAACGGGCCCGACCGGGCTGTACGCCTGCCAGAACCTCTCATGCAAAGCCGCCAACTCCCTGCTGTTCTCCTTGAGATTGAAACCGCGCACAAGAGCCTCCTTGGAAAAAATGCCGTGTTTGAGCGCGTTCATTTTGGAAACCGCCTGGCCCTCCGGCGTTTTCGGCCCGGTGGATTTTCGCGCGTTGGCTTGGTTGGCGGCGATTTGTTTTTCTGACATGTTCTTTGGCATTAGATCAATGGTATCTGCCCCGGATAAAGTGGTTGTAATAGGCGCCCATGGATGCGGCCTGCATCAGACCGGCATAGACCTCAGGAGGGACGCCGTAATGGGTGTAGATGGTGTCGCTGGTGTGGAATTGGACGAACAGATGGTAGCCGTCGTAGTCCACCGCGCGAATCGAAGACGAATTCACTGGGATCATCGTGATCCTTTCTTTCTCGTTGCAAAATTGTTTTGCACACGGCAAATGAAGCGTGCCTTTCCCTTGATTTCAATGGGAAACGTATATTTGACTGGGAATCCGCCTCCTCCCTATGGGGAAGGCTTCCATGGGAGCCCGCCCTGTGGGAAAAATTAGCCGGTTGTGGCTGGCGGCGACGGCTTGCCCGCCATTTGCTCCAGTTTGTTGCAGCAGTATTTCTCCAGCGCGGCGCGTTTCGCCGCGTCGGTCCCGTGATCGGTCACTTTCTCAAGCTCTTGCCAAAGCCCCGGATTGCGGCGCGGATTTTTCTTCATCCGGTCAAACTCGCTGTCAATCCGTTCTTTAAGTCCCGCCTTCCACCATGCTCTTGCATTCCCATTGAGTTCCGGGAGTTTGAACCATTTGCAATCTGTGTGGTCTTTTTCTCTGGCCTCTAAACGACAACCAATCCACAGGTCCACAATCTCCGCCATAAACGGATGGCAGAGCGCCCCAATCCGCGAGCGGTTATCGTGGACGTCGCTGGCGTGGCGTTTTTCGGCCAGATGAATCGCGCGGATGACCGCCTCGGCATCACAGGTAAAATGCGGATTCCTCGCCCGCAATGAAGGCATCGTTAGTGATTGCTCCGCACTTTCTTGAAAATGTTCCGGGAAGGCTATCGCCAGACGTGAGAATGCGCTGGCGAGCGCTTTTCCATCCCGAAAGACGGCATGGCAAGCCCAAGGCATTCCATCCTCCGCATAGCGTTCGATGTCTTTCAGGATCCCTGCCACGAGGAATGAAAGCAGACACACGGCGTTCTGCAAAACCGAGCCATCGTGTTCGAGGCTGAAACCGAAACTTGCTCACCTTCTGGGTGCGTCCACGAGCATCCGGGATTCACCCAATCGTAACGATTTCAACGCGCATTGGTAATAATCGGCGCATACAATCGAGCATTAATATTGCATGAGCGAGCATTCAACAATGGCATGGACCGGCATAATTGGTGGAGCAATTCTGCTCGCCGCCCAGGGGATTTGTTTTGCCGGGATAGAAGACGTGTCGCCCGCCGCTTCTGCCATTGCATCCTCCTCTGATGCCAATGCCAACCCCTATTCGATCATCATTGAACGAAATGCATTTCATCTCAATCCGCCCCCCCCTCCGCCCGAAGCGGACAAAGCCCCGCCACCCCGGCTTCCAGAGGTGAAGTTGAGCGGGTTCATGCGTGCGGGAAATCAATGGAAGGCGCTGCTGGCGGTGAAGACGGAAAATCCCGACCCGCACGCGGACAAATTAAGCTTCTATCTGACCCTCTCCGAAGGTGACAAACAGGGGGTAGGGGTTGGCGATAAGCGGTGGTTGGTGGAGTTGGTCAAGCTTGATGCCAATCAGGAGAAGGTTGACATCCTCAACTCAGGTATACCTTTCACTCTTTCGATGAAAGACAACGGCTTTGCCAGTCCGCCCCCCGTTCAAGTCGCGTCCGCGTCCGTGGCCTCCGTTTCACCGGCTGTTTCGATCGGTTCGCCCGCGGGTACTACCAATTCGCTGGGGCAGCCGTGGCCCGTGTCGCCCTTCCATCCCATGAAGGCGGGGGCTGACGTCAGCCGAGCGAGTGCGGCGCAGGTGATGGACGGGGAATCAGGGGCTGGGGTTAGTCCGCTTGTTGGCCGCCCGCCCGCCACTGCTCCCAACCCCTCGCCTTACCGTGATGCATCTAACAATAGAAGTGGGCTTACGCTAGACGACGCACATGAGGCCCAATAGAAAACGTGATTCATCTGCTGCGCCTGGCTTTGCGTTGCCTTATTCCGGCGCGCAGCATTCAAGTTTTGAATCGCGTGCTCACTGCGGCGTATCCCGCACCGGCTTGTTTTCCTCGTAGAGTTTGATTTCCTCTGGCAGTTTGGCGGTCAAATCACCGTTCTTCTGCGCCACCGCCAAGTCCAAGGCGCGCCGGGCCGTCGTCCTCGCGTCCCCAAAACGCCCCATTTCCGCGTACGCCGCCGCCAGGGTGTGGAGAACCGGCGCATTGCTGCCGCCGTTCAACTGGTTGGCTCGTTCGGCCAGCGCCACCGCCTTTGGGCCGTTGCGCAATGTGGCCTCGAGTGCTGTGGCCAGCAGCCACGCCAGATTGTTCTGCACATCGGGCTGGTCCGGTTTGACTTCCAACCCCTTTTCCCAGGCGTCAATCGCCTCCTTGATGTCCCCTTTCTGGAAGAAAACCAAGCCGAGACTGGACCAGGCCCTGGCATAATCGGGCTTGATTTTCAACGCTTCGCGGAAGTGGGCGATGGCTTCATCCAGTTGTCCTTCCGAGGCAAGCGCGTTGCCCAGGTTGTATTCGGCCTGCGGATATTTCGGATCGATCTTCAGTGCTCTGCGGTATTGAGCGATGGCCTCATCCCTGTCTCCTTTCTCGAAAAGCGCGACTCCAAGATTGCTCCGGGCCTCCGCATCATCGGGCTTAAACTCCAGAACCTTGTGGTATTGGGCAATGGCCTCCTCCTTCGCTCCTTCCTCGAAAAGCGCGACCCCCAAGTTGTTCCGGGCCTTCGCATAATCCGGCTTGATCTCAATGGCTTTGCGAAAATGCGCGATGGCTTGCTCCTTCGCTCCTTTGTCCAAGAGAGCCATTCCCAGATCGTAGTGCGCAAGGCTGTTGTCGCTAGTGCAGGAAAGAGTACGGTTCCAGAGTGTTTCACTGTCGCGCCAATAGCAAGTCTGGATGCGGCCGCAGACTGCCAATGCGCCAATCACCGCAGTCATCAATCCTCCCAAGACCGCCTGCCGATGTCTCCACCTTGCACTCCAATCCGCCACTGCCCATGTGCCGGCGATGGCCAATCCGATTTCCGGCAGATAAGTGTATCGGTCAGCATGCGCCGCATCCTGCGATATTTGAACGATCCCGATCACCGGAACCAGCATTCCCAGATACCAGAGCCAGCCTGCCAGCAGGTACTGCCGCTTTCTTTGACACGGCACGACCCCGGAAGAGATCGCGGCCAATAAGACACACGCCAAAAAGACCTCCCAGTTCGGCTGACCATTCGGCGGGTTGGGATAAGACGTCGCCAATCCCGCCGGGAAAACCATTTGCCGCAGATACACCACATAAGAAATCAGCGCATTGGCGATCCGGTCCAAGAGCGAAAGTTGGCGGGCATCATTTACCACCAATCCCGGCACCAGCACCGCCGCCACGCACGATCCGGCCGAGAGCAGGAAAAACGGGATCTTCTCCTTCACCAACCCCCAAATAGGCACACTAGGCGTTCTCACCTCTCCGCCTCCTATTTTCTGCTTTCTGCTTTCCGCTTTTTGCTCTCCGCGTTCCGCATTCTGCATTCTGCATTCTGCATTCTGCACTCGCTCCATCCTCCCCAGCGGCCACCAGTCCAGCAACAGCAACACAAACGGCAGCGTGGCCACCATGCTTTTCGCCAACAATCCCAGCGCAAAAAACACCAAAGTCAGCGCATACCAATATTTCTGCTTTCTGCTTTCCCTGTCCTCCGTAGCATTCCTGTCCTCCGTACCTGTCGCGAAAGAGGAAGCGAAGGAGGATGCTTTCTGGTTTTCGACATACCTCAGGTATGTGAGAAGCGCCAGCATAAAGAACAACCCGCTCAACACATCCTTGCGCTCGGACACCCAGGCCACCGACTCCGCCCGCAACGGATGGACGGCGAACACCGCCGCCACAAACGCGCTGCGCCAGAGGCTGCCGGTCATCCGCCGCAACACCAGAAAAAGCAATACGGCGTTGGCGGCATGCACCAGGACGTTGACAAGGTGATGGCTGCCCGCATTCAATCCGAAGAGCTGGCAGTCCATAATATGGGAAAGGGTGGTTAATGGAATCCAGTTGCTGATCGGCGAGTGGGTGAAGGCCCAGCCAATCGTCGGGACGGACAACCCCTTTTTCACCACCGGGTTATCATACACATTGGGGCCATCGTCGTAATTGACAAAGTGGAACCCCGCCGTCTGTCCAAACACCGCCAAGACCGCCAGAACCAGAAAAACACAAACACACACCACCTGCATCGTTTCCGCCTTTCCTGCTGTCGGTGTCGTTTTCAAATTTCAGCTTTCAGTCTAAATTCCGCAGTTGAAATTTAGCCCCTGGGAATCCAAAGCACTTTAACCACGGACGCCACGGATGGCACGGATGCTGGCAATGCAGAGCGCAGACCCCTTATCAGTGAAATCCGTGAAATCCGCGGTCCAATTCCTGCCGTTGCCGGTGGGCGCGCGGCACTTCCCGTGATTGCTTTGGCTGTCGTTTTCAAGTTTCAGCTTTCAGTCTCTGACTTCTCTGCCGTTGCTTTTATTGCTGTTTTCAGCTTTTCAGTACTTTAGCTTTTCAGCGTTTTAACTCGCCTTCTCACTGCGGCGCATCCCGCACGGGCCTGTCCGCCTCGTAAAGTTTGATTTCCTTCGGTAATTGGGCGGTCAGATCGTCGTTCTTTTGCGCCACCGCTAAGTCCAAGGCGCGCTGTGCCGTCGTCCTCGCGTCCCCAAAACGCCCCACTTCCGCGTAAGCCGCCGCCAGGGTGTGGAGAACTGGCGCATTGCTGCCTCCGTTCAAATGGCTGGCCCGTTCGGCCAGCGCCACCGCCTTTGTGCCATTGCGCAATGAGGCGTCGGGTGCTGTGGCCAGCAGCCACGCCAGATTGTTCTGCACATCGGCCTGGTCCGGTTTGACTTCCAACCCCCCTTCCCAGGTGCCAATGGCCTCCTTGATCTCCCCTTTCTGGAAGAAAACCAAGCCGAGACTAGAGTAGGCCCTCGCATAATTGGGCTTGAATTTCAACGCTTTGCGAAGATGGGCAATCGCTTCATCCAGTTGTCCTTCCGAGGCAAGAGCGTTGCCCCAATTGTAGTCGGCCTTCACACAATGTGGATCAAGTTCCAGCGCCTTTCGGTATTGGGCGATGGCTTCCGCCTTCTCTCCCTTGTCGAAAAGAGCAATCCCAAGATTGCTCCGGGTATCCGCGTCATTGGGCTTGAGCTCCAGAGTCTTGTGGTATTGGGCGATGGCCTCCTCTTTCTCCCCCTTGTCGAAAAGAGCAACTGCCAGGTTGGCCCGGGCCTCCGCATTATCCGGCTTGAGTTCCAAGGCCTTGCGGTATTGCGCGATGGCCGCCTCCTTCTCTCCCTTGTCGAAAAGGGCAATCCCGAGATTATAGTGGGCCTTTTCATTGTCAGGATCGATCTCCAGAGCTTTTCGGAACTCCGCGATAGCCGCTTCTTCCTCTCCCTTGAGGGATAGGGCATTTCCCAGGTTGATGTGGGCCTCTATATAATCGGGCCTGATCTCCAGGGCCTTGCGGCAGAGCGCAACGGCTTCGTCCTTGTCTCCCTGGTTGAGAAGCGCGTCTCCGACGTTGCTCGGTTCCTGTGGATTATCGGGCTTGATCTCCAGGGCTTTTCCGTATCGCGCGATAGCCTCCTCGTTCGCCCCCTTTTCGACCAGAATCGCCGCCAGGTTGCAATAGGCGATACAGTTGCTGGAAGTGCAGGCCAGTGTGTGCGGCCACAGTGTTTCACCGTCGCGCCAGTACGAAGTCTGGATGTGGGCGAAGACACTCAATGCGCCGATCACTGCCATCATCAAAACGCCCGAAATTACCAGCCGATGCTTCCACCTGGCGATCCAATCCCATGCCGCCCAAGTCCCTGCCACGGCCAAACCGATTTCCGGCAGATAGGTGAATCGGTCGGCATGGGCCGCATCGCCCGATATTTGAATGATCCCAATCACCGGAAACAACATTCCCAGATACCAGAGCCAGCCCATCAGCAGGCACGGGAGTTTTTTCCGGCACGCGATCACTGCGGCCGTAATCGCGGCCAGCAAGAAAAACGCCAGGCAGACCTCCCAACGCGGCGGGCCACCCGGGACGATGGGATAAGGGATCGCCAATCCCGCCGGGAAAACCATTTGCCGCAGATAAACCACATAAGAAAACAGGGCGTTGCCCAAGCATTCCAGGAATGGCAGGCGGCGGACATGTATGATCAATCCCGGCACAAGCGCCGTCGCCACGCACGACCCCGCAGACAGGGCAAACAGCGGAATCTTCTCCCTTACCAACCCCCAAAAAGGCACACCCGGTGGTCTCTTCTCTCCGCTTCCTATTTTCTGCTTTCCACTTTCCGCTTTCCGCTTTCCGCTTTCTGCATTCTTCATTCTGCATTTTTCATTTTGCATTCCCCCCATCCTTCCCAACGGCCAATAATCCAGAAGCAACAAGACAAACGGCAGCGTGGCCACCATGCTCTTGGCCAATAGTCCCAAGGCAAAAAACACCACAGTGAGCACATACCAGTATTTCTGCTTTCTGCTTTCTGCTTTCTGCTTTTCCACATACCGCAGGTATGTGAAAAGCGTCAGCATGAAAAACAATCCGCTCAACACATCCTTGCGCTCCGACACCCAGGCCACCGACTCCGCCCGCAGCGGGTGGATGGCGAAAAGGGCCGCCGCAAACGCGCTGCGCCAGAGCGCCCCGGTCGTCTGTCGCAGAACCAGGAACAGCAGCACAACGGAAGCCGCGTGAATAAACACGCTGGTGAGGTGATAGCCGCCGGCATGAAGGCCGTGGAGTTGATAATCCAGCATTAGCGAAATCATGGTCAGCGGGTGATACAGACTGCAGTCCACATGAGTGAAGGCCCACGCGACCCCTGGCATGCTCAGACTGCTGCTTACCCTGGCATTTTCATAAACGTAGAGACCATCGTCAAAATTAACGAACCCAAAATGCGCGGTTTGTCCAAACACGGCCAGAACCACCAGCACCAGAACAACACAAACACACACTGCCTGCCAGGTTGCCGCCTTTCCTGCATTTGGTGCCGTTTCCATATTTCGTTTTTCAGCTTTCAGCCTAAATTCAGCAGTTGAAAATCAACCACCGGCCCCAAAAGACTTTAACCACGGATGGCACGGATGGCACGGATGGAAAAGAAAAGGAGAAATTGGAAAGCAGAAAGCAGAAATTTCTTATCCGTGAAATCCGTGTAATCCGTGGTTCAATTTCTTCCGCTGCGGGCAAACGCGCCGCACTCACCGTGGTTACTTTGGTTGCCATTTTCAAGTTTCAGCGTTTCAGTTTTCAGCGTTTCAGTTTTTCACAGCCCTGATCTAAGCAGGAAAACCAGTGGCGCCGCAACGGCAAAGGCAATCGTCACACAATTGTTGCAGTCCTTATCCTTGAACTGGCTGTGCTATTTCGGCAAAATGAATTCTATATGTCTCATTTTATCAGCATGGAAAAAAGCCTTTGCTCGCGCGCCCGCCGTTTCGCCACTCTTATTGGCCTGGCTGGCTGTCTTATTGGCGCCGTCGCCGCCGCCCAAACCACTAACCGAGCCGCCGCCCAGCCGCCGCCGCCAACCGCCGCGCCCGCCACCAACTCCCCGGCTGACGCGGTTGTCAAATCCATCGTCAAGATATCCTCGACCGCGCGTTATCCCGACCGTTTCCAGCCCTGGATCAAGAAAGAGCCTGTTTCCTCTTACTCAAGCGGGGTTGTCATTGAAGGCAAGCGGATTCTTACCTGCGCCCACTCCGTGGCTTATGCCAGCGACGTGCAAATTCAGGCGAATGGAGCCGGAGACAAACTCTCCGCAACCGTGGAGGCAATTTCCCCGGAGATTGATTTGGCCGTGCTCAAATTGGACGACGATTCTTTCTTTAATACTCATCCTCCCTTTAAACGCGCCTCGAAATTGCCGCAAGTCAAGGACGCCATTTTTGCCTATGGGTTTCCAGCGGGGGACACCGGCATGGGGATCACCCTGGCCGCTGTCACCCGCATTGATTTCACCTCCTACAATTCCGGCGTGAGGGGCCTCCGCATTCAACTTGACGCCGCCATCACTCCAGGCGCCGTCGGCGGCCCGGCCGTCTCAGGCGACACGATGATTGGCCTGGCGTTTGCCCCCGCCACCAAGGCAGAGAACATCAGCTACGTCATCCCCTGCGAGGAAATTGAATTGTTCCTGAAAGGAATCCGTGCGGGAAGCTACCATGGCCGCCCAAACCTGGATATCGTTCTCCAGGAATCGCAACATGCCGCCCTGCGTTCCTTCCTGGGGGTGGATAAATTAGTTCATGGCGTCGTGGTCCAGCAAGTAGGCCCGGCTTCGGCCGGCAGCCCGCTTCAGAAATGGGATACCATTACCCAAATCGGCAACACAGACATTGATGACCAGGGGATGATCCATCTGGAAAACGGCCTTAATGTCGCTTTCACTTACCTGTTCGGCGAAACGGCGGTCAATGGGAAGGTGCCGATGACGGTGGTCCGATCCGGCAAACCTCTCCACCTGGACGTTCCCATCCAATCCAATCCGCCCCGCCTTCTGCCGCCTCTCAACGGCATCTATCCGGACTACTTTGTTTTCGGCCCGCTGGTCTTTTCCGACGCCTCCCAGGACCTCCTGTTGGATTTGGTGAACAGCACGATTGTCGGCAGCAACGGGTTGAGTTCGACTTTGCGTCTTTTGAACCAGGACAACCCGCTGGTGACCCGGTGCGACGATTTCCCCAAATTCGAGGGGGAACGGCTGGTGGTGGTCACTTCCTTCTTTAAGCACAAGCTTGCGGACGACTACGCCAGTCCGGTAACACAGGTCGTCAAAGCGATTAACGGCATCCCCATCAAGAACCTCGCGCACCTGGTCCAGGTTGTGCGGGACAGCAAGGAGAAATTTATCACCATTGATTTCTTCGGCCGCTACGCCAACACGCTGGTTTTTCCCCGCGAAGAGATGCTGGCGGCTACCGACTCCATCCTGGCCGACAACAATGTCCACAGCCAGGGTTCCCCCGCCATGATGGCCCTTTGGAACGCAAAAAAGTAGGAGTGAAGAGGTGGATGGCCAGGATATTCCATACCCGGCGTCGCTTTGGATGGGTAGCACAGGCGACCCGCCTGTGGCGGTCGGCGACTCGCCGACCGCAATGGTGCGGGCCGGAATGTGGCCTGTTGCCATGTTCTTGCCAAGAACGGCATGGAGCTTTTCGCCGGGCCAGTGGCCCGGCGGGACGGGCGAGTCGCCCGTGCCACCCAGGAACTAGGAAATTCCGCAGCCATTTTCCGGCAGGATTTGCCTACCTCCGCCAAATCCGTCGCGGCAAAGTGACGGGTTCCTGACAATTCAACCGGCGCAGAGGCTCGATTGTGAAGAAAGCCGTTTGATTGTGAAGAATCGTTGACATTGCGCGGGATTGAGGCAGGCCAGACGGTTAATTCAATTAAAATTGACACAAACTGTTTATGATTAGGATGTTGCGAAAGTGTCAAGTCATGTCCAGTTTTCATCCAGCCATGTCTGTTTTTGAGACGAACTGTTTTTCCGATGCCTTATACTCATGCCCACGTTGAGCAAGGATTTGCTTGATGAGAAGTGGCCCTGAAGCAAAGGACCGCAATAGCCGTTGGACGACAGAAATTGTTGATGCGCAGTATGTTGCGCGGAAACAAAGTTAGGTTAATAGAAGCGGCCCCACAAGGGCCAATCAAAAAGAAAACAGACACTATGAACAAAAAACAATCAATCATGCTCGCCTTGGCTGGCGCCGCCCTCGCGGTGGTTTCCCAAGCCCAGGCGCAGCCATCAACCACCTATGCCGCAGATGATCTGCTGTTGAACTACCGTGACACGTTCGCGACCGGTCCTGTGAGTGGTTCCGACATGGAAATCAACGCGGGTCCGATCAGTGCCATTGCGGCTCTGCCTATGGGTACCACCATCACACTGGCCTCCGCCAGCCTCTCCCCCTTCACGAGCGGCGGCGCGCTACATAGCGCTGTTGTCAACGGTAACCTCGGGTTCTCGGCGGCTGCGGCGGACCCAGTCGGCACCACCGGCACTCTTTGGCTTACCCGTCCGGAAGCGTCAGCGAATGTCCCCGGCCCTGCTCCGACAGAAGTATCTTACAGCATTGCAAATCCGGTCGCCACTGACATCAGTCTCATTGGCACGGGTTATAACTCAGGAACCGCCATTAATGCGAATACGGCGACCGTGGGTGCCGGCACTACTGGCAACAGCTACCAGGCGCAAGCCGAGCAGAACACTAGTGTCAACGGTCAAGCCAACATCAATTACCAGAACCAATTAGGTACTGCGGCCAACGCTGGCGGTCTTATTGAAAGCATCGGTGGCGCCGGTAACGGTACGATTTATGAGGCGCTCTGGCAGCAGCCTGATAATGCGGCTGGCAACACCACCCCGGAGGAATACCTCGGTTATTTCACCCTGGAAGAAGATGGCACCACATTATACACCTCGGCGGTTCCCGAAGCCTCCACCTACGGTCTGATCGCGGGCCTCGGCTTGCTCGGTCTGGCCCTGCGCCGTCAATTCCGCGCGCTCGCTGCCTAAGTGAAACCAACCATAAAGAAATCGAAAAACAAACCCGAAGTTAAACAAACAAATTGGAAAGATACGAAATATGAAATTGAACAAAACAATAACCGCCCTGGCGCTCGCGATGGGTCTCGCGTCCGTCTCCCAGGCCGACAATGCCATTTATATCACCGGTTCCACGGCGTTCCGCGCCCAAATTTATCAGGCGCTGACTGACTTGGGAGTCGTCCAAAAGCAAGCCCCAAACAGCAATACCCGGTACTACTCAGGCACGGTCAAAGCCCTCAACGACGATCCCGGCTACGGTGCCAACCTCTCCGCCGGTAGCGTGGTGGACGCCTATTGTTCGTTCAGTGGTTCCGGCGGCGGCATTTACAGCCTTGTCAATTCCTCTTCGCCAACTTATGTGGACGTAAATGGAAATAACACAACTTGCGCGTGGGGAGCTGACGTGACGTTCTCCGACGTTGACCAGACCACGGTTCCCTATAATCTCGTGCCGAAGCATAAAGCCCTGGGCGAGATTAGTTCCGTGGACGGGGGGAACTCCAGCTACGGCAGCGGTTGCGCTGTTGTTTGTTGGTGCTGGGCTGCCTCCGTAGATTGCGCCAACCTCGCCATTAACACCACTGGACCCATCACGGACCTGACCCCTGGCGAAATGTCGGACTTGCTCAAAAATGGTTGGGAATTTCAGAGCATCATGACCGGTAATACCACCGCTCCTAACAACGCCGGCGCCAAACCCGCCCTCAATGGCGATGTATATCTCACTGGCCGCAGTTACGACTCTGGCACGCGCATTACCGCCGAACTGCTCACTGGATGGGACCCTGCAACTGCAATTGGAACAGTTTATACGATAAATGGTGGGGATGGTACCCCGCCTGGTAGTGGAACGTTTCAGGTGGATAACCTAACTACCCAGGGGCCCGCTGGCTACGATGGTTACACTTCCGGTGGCAATGTGGTGTTGGCGCTGAACGAAGCTGGCGCCGGCATGGCTGTCAGCTACGTCGCATTCACTGACGCTGAAGCCTACGGCGCCAATCCATATCCGGGTACTCCCGCGGCTTGTTTGACCGGGGGCGCGATCCCGCTCAATTTCTGGGGCGTTTCTCCTCTCACGGTTCCCGTCACGTCTTTCGTAGCGAACGACGCTGTGAACGGAAAATGGAACTTCGCGGCCATCGAGTCCGGCCAGTATCCGTTTTGGAGCTATGAGCACTGCTACTTCAGCGCTCACGATAAAGCAGCGGGCAATTGGGTGCAATTTACGTTTATGCCTGACTTGATCGCTGAACTCCAGTACGAAATCGTGAATCCTGCTTTGATTCCAGGTGGTGGTGGCACCAAGTTCCAGCAAGCGGCCGACTTGATCAAGAACTTGCAGGTTCATCGCCAGGGGGACGGCGGCCCCATCCTTCAGGGCAACTAAGTAGTGTATTCTCAAAGGGAAGTCCCCCCGGCTTGGGGACATGAACTTGGTGCGGACCCGAAAGGGTCCGCACCTTTTCTTTTGTGGCGTAGCGGCGGATGGCAATCAGCCGCCATCTTTGCCATGCTGGCGGCGATGGTGCTTCTCAGGCTTGGTGCAGCCACGCGTCCTATTCGATTTGGGGAGCGCACGTCCCGATTCCGAATCGGGATGCGGGGTTCAGCGCCCTCGCTGAACCCACTCCCGGATGTCAGCGACGCGGGCGTCGCTGACCACACGCGGGGGCGCGTGTGCTCCCCAAGAGCCTTGCCGATGGTGGTTGTATCAAGATGTACCCCCATTCGGATCACGGCGAAGTTACGGCTCGACAGAGTCTCGCCCTACCGATTAGACCGCCGGGCCAGGGCCCCGGCGAGACGGGTCCCGATGGAGTCGGGATTTCACGCTTGCAATAGGGGTTCCTAGGCTATCCAATCCCAGCCTCGTCGGAAGAGGGAAGAACGAGCGAGGTCAATTTGGAGTGCGGGAAGCTCAGTCCCGATTTGGGATCGGGCGGGCCCTGCGCGGCGCAAAGCGGCGACAAGCCGCCGCACTCCAAAGAAATAGAGTCGGCCGCTCTGATTTTGACGAAATGATGACATTTGAGCGCGTTTATCGCCAATATGGCGGTTTGTTTTTGAAAGCGAATTGCAATCTATTTGTAATCAACATGTTATGATTTTTCAGCCAATGTCTTAATATCTTAAGGCAATGTCCGTTTTTGAGAAGCATCCATCTTGGCATTGCTCCATTGTGAGCCGGATTTTTATTATGAAATGGATGGCAGTTTTTTGATTTGGATTTGATTCGAATCAAGAGGCGATTGGAGTAACTGCGAATTAACGGAAGCGGTTGGAGATAAACAATTTGCACCGAGAAAAATGTAATGTTGGACAAAAGGCCCCAAGAAGGCCAATCACACAAAGAGACACTATGACAAAACAAACAGTTCTTTTAATTGCCGTGGCTGGGGTATCGCTATTGGCGGCTTCCCATGCACAGGCGGCAAACACATTCGGCTATGCCACCGACGATCTGGTGTTGAATTTCCGCAACACAGCCAACATCGGTGATAATGACTTGGAAATCAACATGGGGCCTATCAGTGCCATTGCGGCTTTCACAGGCACGGAGACAGTGATCGCAGGCGGCCCGTCCGGCCTCTTGCAGACGGTGTACCCCGTCGATCTAAGCGCCGGTAATGTTGGTTTCTCGGCTGACGCGGCAGATGCGGTTGGCACGACCGGTTTGCTTTGGCTTACCAGAGCGGAGTCAGCCGCAAATACCCCCGGCGCTAACCCCGTAATGGTACCCTATTCCATTGCAAACCCCGTCACAGGCATGATCAACACCATCGGCCTGGGCGCAAATGCAGGAACGATACTCAGTCAGGGTGTGGCGGAAGTGACCGGCTCCACGAGCGGCAACAGTTTCCAAGCGCAAGCCGAGGCTGGCACTAGTGCCAACAATCAAGCCGTCATCAATTTCGGTGGCGAATTGAGTATCGCCGACTCGAAGGGCGGGCTCATCGAGAGCATCTCGGATGGCACCGACCCGGTTTATGAGGGTCTCTGGAAACAGCCTACTTCAACATCGGGCGGCTCGGACAGTTACCTGGGTTACTTCACCTTCCAACCCAATGGCGAAGTGGATTACACCTCCGCGGTGCCCGAACCGTCCACGTATGTGCTTCTAGCGGTAACGGGCATGCTCGCCTGGGCTTTTCGCCGTCGTATCCGCGCCTTGATCGCCTGAGAGAGAATCAATCATAGAAGTCCCCAGCCTGGTGCGGATCCGAAGGGATCCGCACCTTTTCTTTCTGGGTGGAACAGGCGACCCGCCTGTCCCGGTCGGCGACTCGCCGACCGGAAGGCCGGACGGCACAAGTTTTCCCGGCAGGCGGAGACTCGCTGCGCTGCGTAGGCCGGGCGGGGAAGTGCGGTCGAACCCTGACTGAATTCCGGACTGGTGCAGGATAACAATCCTCATGTCTTTGGTAGGGCGGCGCTGCTGCGCCGCCCAGAAGATCAGGGCAGAGCGGCAGCTCTGCCCTACCAGGAAGGTGAAGGTTTTTTTCATGCGCCTATTTAGGACCATTCGGATCATGGCGAAGTTACTGACGATGCCACGATAATCGAATCATGGTTTGCCGCATGAATACCACCGAAAACATAATGTGTCCCATTGAGTTAGACGATTAACTAATACGGCATATAAGCCAATCTGTCTTGCTTGCTCTGGCTTCCTGATTCCGTGATAACGGTTGCCTTGAGTTTTCTGCCAATACATCTTTACCAGATTGTCACGTCGCAGCCGCGTGATTGACAAGTAGCTCTGTATAATGGAGCGACATGGCAAGATCGAGCGAGTCAATCCGGATGACGATTCCAGCCCACCTGTCCAAGTTTGAGCAAGTTATTCTACAGGGCGGCGAATGGAAATTGGCGGCTGTGGATTGGGTAATCCTCCAATTGTCCGAGGGCGTTGCCTACGCGTTTGACTGCAAAGCGAGCCTGGAATTGCCGCAAGGCGGGGTGATCGTCTGCCCGCCCAAATCTGAGGTCACGCTGACGGCGAGCGTGCTGGGGCGGGTTGTGTTCCGCGGGATGGCGATCCGGATCAATTCGTTGGCGGGTTTTTTGACGGCACTGGAGCGGCAATGCCTGGAGACGGAGGTGGCGCGGCAGTGCGCGCCGTTCCTGGCGCTGCCGGCGGACCATGCCCTGGCGCGGCGGCTCACACTGATTTTCACGCTGGACCAGGCGCTGACGTTATCCAACCGGTTGGCGTTCGCGCAGAGCTTTGCGGAATTGGTCACGCCGCAGTTGTGCGACGCGCTGAACAAGGGGAGGGAGAGTGAGAAGAACCAGCAGGAGGTGAAGGTGCGGATGCGGCAGTTCATCAGCCAGATTCCGGAATCCGAGCTGCCGGATTTGTCGCTTGGGGCATTGGCCAAACAACTGCACTGCTGCGAGCGGCACGCCAGCCGGCTCTTCCGGGAGGAGTGGGGAATTGGCTTTATACCCTATGTGTCGGAGATTCGGCTGAAGAAGGCGTGTCATTTGCTGCTGCAGAAGAATCTGAAGATTATTGACGTGGCCCTGGAGAGCGGGCACGGGTCGCTGGCGCACTTCAATTACGTTTTCAAGAAGCGGTTTCACATGACGCCGACAGATTGGCGCGAAGGTCAGACAGCGCCGCCGCGCCGCCCGCCGCGGCCAAAGGCGCTGCCAATGGCGGCGGCGGCTGTGGTGGTTTGGTTGCTCTTGAGCGTAGCGGGCAACGCGGTAGGGCGAGACTCCGTCGAGCCGTCACTCAAAAACCCCATCACGACCAACCAGCCGGCGGCCGCCGTCACCAATACCGTCGTCACCAATACCGCCGTCGCCACTAACACCGTCGTCACCAATACCGCCCCACAGGCTCCCATTATTTACAAATTGGACCGGTTCGAGGTGCTGGGCAACACGCTGCTGACAACCAACGTCATTTCGAACGTCCTTGCGCCCTATCTCGGCGAAGGGGATATGGATCAATTTATAGCCAAGATCACCAATGGCATGGGCGCGCTGCAAATGGAGTATTTCCGCCGAGGCTGGTTCACCGTCAAAGTCACCTTTCCCCCCCAGAAACCCACCAACGGGGTGGTCTTGTTGCAAGTGACGGAGGGGAAACTGTCGGCTGTCAGGATCACTCATAACCGTTTCTACAGCTCGAATAGCATCATGAGAGCATTGCCTTACGTGCAGTCGCTGGAATCCAGGGAGGGCATTCTGAACACAAATCTATTTCAAAGCGAGTTGGATCGGGCGAATGCCAACCCCGACCGGCAAATCATGCCTGAAGTGCGAGAGGGACTGGAAGCGGGCACTTCGGCGCTGGTCCTGGATGTCCAGGACCGGCTGCCGCTGCATGGCCGGCTGGAGTGGGACAACTACAGTCCGCCAGGCACGCCGGAATTGCGGGTCAACGCCAATGCCTCCTACGGCAATCTGTGGCAGTTGGATCACACACTGGGCCTGCAGTACGGGTTCAGCCCGGAGTTGATGAAGCCGACGCTGGGAGAAGGCACCCATGTGTCGTTGAACCCGATGGACGCGCCGGAAGTGAGTTATTACAGCGGCTTTTACCGGATGCCATTCGGGTCGCCGGCAGCGGTGGAGGAGCAGATAGCGCAAGACCCCAACCATTTTGGCTATAACGAGACGACGAAGCAGTTCGTGCAGCCTACCGCCATCGGGCGGCCGGAATTCACGGCCTATGCCTCCCGTTCCACCACTGGGCCGACCATGTTTGGGCCGCGTGCATCCATCGTCAACGACACCAACCTGCAGATTCAACAACAACTCATTACCCAGCAGTACACGTCACAAACCACTGCCGGGGGAAGGCTGAATTTTCCGTTGCCAACGTGGCAGGGCATCCAGTCGAGTTGGAGCTTCGGGATGGACTATAAGGAGGATAAAGTAGTGACGCTGCCGACCAATTATTTCTATTCCACTACCTTTGTCAAGGAAGGCAACAATCCTGATTCTCCGGTCGTGAGAATCCCGAGCACCATTGCCGTGGAAGGAGTCATGTCGTATCCCTCGTTGCAGTACACTCCGTTTTTCCTGGGTTGGAGCGGTTGGCGGCAAGATCATTGGGGTCAAGGCGGAGTGACGAATAGTCGTTGGAGCCAATTTGATGCTGGCCTTTCCCTGGGGGCGGGAACAGGCGGGACATTCTCCCGGGCACGGCCATTCCCGTTCTTGATTGCAAACTCGAAGGAGGCCACGACGGAATTCATCGCGGTGCGTCCGCAATTGTCGCGTACCCAGGTCTTGCCCGACAACTTCACCTTCTATGGCAGCATGACGGGGCAGTGGGCCAACGAACCGCTGCTCAACCTGGAACAGTTCGAGTTGGGGGGCAACGGCAGCGTGCGGGGATACCGGGAAGGGGAATTGTACGCGGATACCGGATGGGTGGTGCAGGTGGAACTGCGTTCCCCCTTTTTTTGGCGCGGCACCGGCTGGCGGCTTGGCACGCAGATCACCGCGTTCACTGATTACGGGGAGGGCTATCAACTGGACCAGGCCGCCGCGCAGCGCAGCGACAAGGACCTTTGGGGTGCCGGCGTGGGCGTCAATTTCAAACTCGGCCCCTATGTGGAAAGCCACATTTTGATTGCCTGGCCGCTGCTGAACAGCGCATATTCAGTCGCAGGCCACGAGCGCATTTCCTTCAGCCTGAGCGCCCAGCTATAGCAGAAATTCAAAATGCAGAATGCAAAATGGAGAATTCCTATCCGTGAAATCCGTGAAATCCGTGGTTAAAGTTAGTTCAATATGAAAAAGCAACGCATGGAACGCAAAGGTCTTACCACGGATGGCACGGATTGCACGGATGGAGATAATGCAGAATGTTCATCACATAATACGTGGCGAGGATTGACGCAGATGAAGATTTTTCCAACAGGAGGGAACGGAGGAGAAAAACTCTGTTCTCTCGGTGTTCTCCTGTTCAAATCTGCTTTCCGTATCTGTGTGAATCTGCGTGATCTGCGGGCAAATGGCTTCGTTGCCTTCGTTTGCCCCTGTGGAAATTGTTTTCCTGGGGCCGCGCGGATGGAGATTTCTCGATCCGTGAAATCCGTGAAATCCGTGGTTAAAGCCAGTCCTATATGAAAAAGCGGTCATTCTTAAGAGTCGGGGAGCGCACGCGCCCCCGCGTGCCGCAGCGCGCGCCCCGCGGGCCGCATCACTCGACGCCTTTCCTCCTCTTCCCCATTTGTTTGCTTTTGACCGGAGCGAGCATCTTCGCCAACCCGCAAGGGATGACAGTAGTTTCAGGATCGGCCCGTTCGACCCAACAGGGAAACACGCTGCAAATCACCACCTCGCGCAACGCGTTCCTTCAGTGGAACAGTTTCAATATCGCGGCGGGAGAGACGACCATTTTCCATGAACCATCGGCCAGTTCAATTGTCATTGACCAGATCAACAGTGCGAACCCCACGACCATTTTCGGCTCGTTGCGGGCCAATGGCATTGTTGTCCTGGAAAACCAGAGCGGATTTTACTTCGGCCCAAACGCCTTTGTCAAGGCCGGCGGGCTGGTGGTGACGACGGCGGCGATCAACCCCTGGTCGTCAGGCGGGGGCGCGGGTTGGAGTTTTGACGGCCCGCCGGCGGCGACGCCCATTGTCAACTACGGCCACTTGGAAACGGCGTCGGGCGGTTCGATGTTTTTAATCGGCCAACAGATCGAGAACCACGGCACGATGGCCGCGCCCGGCGGCACGGCGGCGCTGCTCGCCGGGCAGAAAGTGTTGTTGTCCAGCCGTCCGGACGGACTGAGTTTGTCGGTCCCGGTGCAACTGCCGGCCGGCAGCGTGGACAACCAGGGCAGGATCGTGGCGGACGCCGGGCAGGTGCTTTTGCAGGCGCAAACTGTGAACAATAGCGGAGTGATCCAGGCCAATTCCGTGCGGGAGAAAAACGGGGTCATCGAGTTCTACGCCTCCGATGACATCCAATTAGCAGGCTCCTCAATCCTCCAGGCCAACGGAGGCACTGATGGAATCAGCCCCGGGGGAAACATCACCATTAAGTCCGGAGGTACGTTTAGCGACAGCACCGGGAGCCAAATCACGGCAACAGGCGGCGCCAATGGCGGAAACGGCGGCAATGTGGACGTCAGCGCGCCCAATGTTTTGTCGCTGAACTCGAGGATTGACGCCAGCGCGCGGGCTGGCTGGAGCGAGGGTTTGTTCTCACTGGACCCGGAAAACATCGTGCTGGGGACAACGGGCACGACAGGGCCGGACAGTTCAGGGACAATCAATGGAACCGGCAGTTCCGGCACGCTGAACGTCAACGTCAACACGGCGTTTCAGAATATCACTTCGGGTCAAATCCTGTTGGAAGCTTCCGGGAACATCACCCTCAATTCGGGCACAACTTGGAATTTGAGCACCAGCACCGGCAAGACCAGCGGACAACTGACCCTGGAGGCCGGCGGCAACATTACCTTGGGAGCAACGGGAGGTGGTTCTGCCACCATCGCGGATGCGAACGATTGGTCAGTGACCTTGGAGGCGGGATACTGTTTTGCGTCGGGTCAGGTCGTTTCTGGCGCGGGCACCGTTACTCTCAACGGCACCAGCGCGATTAATACCGCCGCCGGGAACATCAGTGTGTTGGCCGGGAACAATGTGACGGTGGGAAGTGGGGGAATTGTCTCTGGGGTTGCGAACGGCGCGGTGATGGCCGGCACCGGCGGCAATGTCAGTGTCCAGGCATTGGCCGGCAATGTGGCTTGCGGCAGCAGCACGGGTGGGTACATCTTCACGCAAACGGGCGTGGGTTACACCGTTTCTCCCAATTTGGGAGGCATCAGCACCGCGAGTGGCGGGAATGTCAACATCCAGGCCGGAGGCAATATCACAGCCGCGCTGCCCAGCGGTCCCCAGAATAGGCCGTCAGATTTTGGCAGCGGCGCCTTCGGGGCTGCCCCCGGTGACGTGAATGTGACGGCGGGCGGCAATGTGACCGGGCATTACGTTTTGGCCAATGGCACCGGGACCATCACGGCCGGAATGAACGCGGGCATACCCGGCAATTCCCTGGCTTTGAGTTTGATCAAAGGCGGATGGACGGTCAACGCCGCAAACAACATTTATCTGCAGGAGGTGCGCAACCCCAATGGAGTGTTCAATTCTTCCCCATTGAGATATCCTGTTTCGTATCTTTTCAATTACGATCCGCTGGCCTCGGTGACGCTGGAAGCGGGGAATGGTGTGACCATCACCGGCGGCTCAACCAGCACAGCTCTGCCGCGCGTCATCATTGGTGAAGACCTGATTTTTCCGCCCATTTTGACGATTGATGCGGGAGCCGGCGGCATATCGTTCGATGATTCCGTCAATTTATTCCCTTCCCCGGAGGGAACGCTTAACTTGACAACGACCCGTGGCGGCAACCTGCAAGGAAGCGGAAACGGCATAGCGGTCAATCTTTCCGACAGCGCAAGAGTCTCCTATGCAGGGGGTCAATCATTCCAATATGGCGATGCCGACGAAAACGCGTTGCTGCACTTGAACGACCCAAACCCGGTGTTGATCCATATCAGCGGTTCGGCTGAGAACCTCACCCTGGACTCCTCGAAACCGGTGGAGATGTATGTCGCGGGCAACATAGAAAACTGCGCCGCGAACATCTACAATCTTCGTCCGACCGACACTACAACCATCTCGGCGGGTGGAGAAATCATCCAACGTGACAATTTCGTCATCATCAGTCAACTACAGCCGGGACAGACGCCTGATTTCAACGCTTTGGACCTGATTGCTGTCCCCACCATCCTCGATCCATACGGCGTTCCCATTGGAAATCCCAATCTGAATCCGATTCTTCAGAACATTGAGAACAGTTTCAATTATGATCCGACGACAAGAAGCCTGCTCTATATTGGGGCGATGAGTATCGCGCAGGAGAACGCTTTGTTGGCAATCCACTTTCTGGATAAAACGGATCTGGACTATATTCAGCAACAAAGCCAGTACGAGTCGTCTGGAACCGCCCTGACTTATACAATCGCCGGGCCGGGAACCCTCCGGATCAACGCGGCATCCATGATGTTTGGAAACGAGGGTGGCATAATTTCGGAGGGATTTGGCTCCTCTTCCGGGCTGGTGCCGGTGACTTTGCGAGGCGCCGACGTTGACATTTTGGTGAGTGGGGACATTAACATGACCGCCGCGAGCATCCAGTCGGAATATGGGGGAAACATCAACATCAGAGCCGGGGGTTCGATTGATATCGGGTCGCCATTGCTTGAGTCAATAGTGAATTCAGAAGAGGCCTCTGGAGATGTATTCGGCATCACCAGTGTATGGGGCGGCAACATCAACGTGATCGCGAACGGGAATGTGAATGTGGACAGTTCGCGCATCGCCGCCTATGACGGCGGCAATATTTTCGTCGAATCATTGCAAGGAAACGTCAATGCGGGAACCGGCGGCAATGGGGCGGTCCTGATAACCAAGCCCTACTTGGATGGAAAAGGGAACATAACGTTTGATTACGATTTCATTCCGGGCAGCGGCATTATGGCCACCAGTTTTCCCCAGTTGGTTTATGGGCAGACTTCGCAGCAAATCGGGAACATCGCGGTCGAGACTCCCGAGGGCGACATTGTGGCAAGCCGCGGTGGCATTGTACAGCTTTCACTGACCCCGGCGGTCCATAATGACGCCAGCATCAACTTGAATGCCGGGAGCAAGAACAGCGACGGATCGATCGCTTACGTGGGCAATGTGGACGCTTCCGGGTCCGGGATTGTGGGCGGCCAGGTGAATATCACGGCTACGGGGAATGTCAATGGCCTGGTGGTGGCGAGCGTGGGGGCGAATGTGAGCGCCGTGCAAAATGTCAGCGCAACGGTCTTGTCGCAAGGGGGAGCCACAGTGACTGCGGGGCAAACGGTCAGCGGAATCGTTGTGGGCGGGGCAACCGTGAGTGTGAGCGGGGCAAAGGATGTCGCCGCGGCTTTTTCGGGCAGTGGCAGTGTCAATGAAAGCGGGGCCGTGTCAGGAGCGGCCGCTCCCCCCGCTGCAACTGGCAGCCCTTCTAGCGCGGCGGCTGCGACGGGACAGCAAGTCGCCGAGGCATCGCAGCCTAGCGCGGAAGTGGCGAGCAACACTGGAGATGACGACGACCAGCAAAAGAAGAAGCAAAAGACACAATTGACGCAGTACGTGGGCCGGGTAACAGTGCTCCTCCCGAAGTGAGCCTCACGAGCAGAATTCCAATGGCCGCAAAGGAACGCATAGCTCACAAGGAAAAAGGGATTCGTGAGAATTTGGCCGCTGCCGCACATATCCATCTACTGAGGAATCCGTTGCATAGACTACAGCCGGGAAGAAGAGAGTAGCCGCGAAAAGACGCAAAAGTCGCATAAACAAATGACCTTTTGAGCTTTTTGCGCCTTTTCGCGGCTATTTCATTGTATTCCATCCTGCGGACTCCTCTGTAAACAAGGAGCTAATATCAGGCGATGAACATGACCGATTTCCCTTCTTTGCGATCCTTGCGTTCTTTTGCGGCTAACCCAGCGTTGGCTCACCATTAGAACTTCCAAGTCACGTCCATCTGGAGGATTTGGAACCGGTTGATCGGGTTCGGCAAAGGCAAATCGGCGTTGTAGCCGCCGGTGCCCAGTTGGTTGTCAATGCGTGCGGCAACACCGTAGCGCACAGTGCCGATTATTGCGTCGGAGACGCTGTAGGCGAACGCTGTATAAAATCCTTGCAAGTTGCCGCGGCCTTCAAAAAAGTCGGAATCCAGCAAATTAGGGTCCAGCGCGTATTGTTCGACATGCTGCCAATAAGCCCGCGCTTCCCAAGTCCCCTTTTTCGGCATGGAACCATAAGCCAAATCCAGATTGTTCCCGACCGCCAAGCCAAATTGCATGGCCTGGTCCTGGTTCAACTGCACACCGCCGGGGAATGGATTCGGGTTGCCATTGGCGGCGGCAATCGTCGTGCCGGCACTGTAGGCCGCGCGGGCACGGGCATCGCCGTTCAAATTGATGCTGAAATCGCCAAAGGCCCTGGCATCGAGTGATCCAATCTTAAAGTTGACCTCCATCGGCAATTCAATGATGGATAGATTATTGATCCCAGTCTGGTTGTAGCTGAAGGTATTGGCGCCGCTGGTGGAGCTCAATCCGGTTGTGGCGCCGGTCCCTCCAGGAAGGGTGGAGGAGGTGGTGGAAATATTGCCGAAGGTGTTGGTGTTGAAGGTGAATCCGCCAATTCCCTGGCCCACGAACGGGCCGTAAAATCCCGCGCTCTGGTTTCCATGTCCCACATAACTATAAAAGACAGGCGCAACTTTAACCGATAATTTAGGATCAATGTGATAAATCACCCCAAACTGCCAAGCCAGGAGGTAGGCATTTTGGTCGGACCAGTCCCCCAAGATGTTCCCTGCGGAATAAACTCCTGTGGAGCCTCCTATCACCGCGGCGGCACTTGTCGGCGTTACGTCCTGATACACAAATTGCCCTAATGTTGCGAAAAAGTCCACCGGGCCGTAGGAGTATTTCAATTTCTCCACCACTCCTTCCGGGGTGTAGTCCGAATCCCAAACCATCGGTGTTGTGTAGAGCGGTTGCGGTACTCGGCCTATCGAAACGTCCAGCCACGGAGTCGGGCGCCAGCCCAGATACGCCTCCCCGATATAAAGGCTGTAGCTGCTCTTGCTAAATGGGCCATTATATGGAGATGTGCCACCGCCTCCAAACGTATTCCAAGTGGACCGCTCATTTGGGGAAGTCTCCAGCCGGATTCCGTAATAAAAACTATCAGCCAATTCGCCGCGCACCCCGACGCGCAAGGCATAGCGCCAGCGGTCGGCCGCATCGTAACTTCCCGCGTATGGGCCGGCTTCGGGACCGAGCTGGGCCGCGCGGTATTCGTAGCGCATCCGCAAATCGCCGAACAACTCCATGCTCTTGATCGCATTGCTCACCTTGAACTTCGGGCCCTGTGCGTTGTTGGTGGAACCCTCAAGCTTCAACTGCTCCGCCTCTTCCTGTTTGAGAATGCCCTTGGCCACCAATTTGTCCAGCAGCGCGTCTGCGGTGACTTGGGCCGCCGCCGTGGTGGCCAGCGCCAGACACACCGCTGCACCGGCCATAATCCCCGCCAGCCTATGATTGAGGTTCATGATCAGTTGGTTTTAAAGCGCTTCACACATTTTTTGCAGGTCTTGTGATACAGTTTCTTTGCGGCGGCTTAAGGGAGATTGTGTAACAATTGCGCAACAATCTATTCGCAGCTCGAAATTCATACCTGGTATCGCTTTGGTTGGGTGGAACAGGCGACTCGCCTGTACCGGTCGGCGACTCGCCGACCGGAACCTGGAGTGATGGACTGAATTACTGACGCAACGCTATTGCCAAGCGCCGGATTCCAGCTTTCGCCGGGCCAGTGGCCCGGCGAGACGGGCGAGTCGCCCGTGCTACCCATGAACTATAAAATATGCGGGCCAGAGATCTGAGCCTGCAACGTGACGTTCATGTTACATCTGCGCTTTTAATTCGTAATGCCTTGACTCAGCAAAGCGCTTTGACGAAAGTCGAAACCTCTTAATTTGTATGATCACAGTCGGTATCCGGGCCTCCCACTTTCAATCGCTTGGTCAAAGTCGCCTGGCCTGGCGGGCGCTGCTTACCGCGATTGTGGCGTGCTGTCTGAACTCCCCGGCTGTGGGTGTCGCGGGTCCTGCTGTCCTTTATTCCTTTTCCGCCCCGAGTTTCTCCGGCGCTTCACCTGCGACCAATCACGACGGCCTGGCCCCGGCATCCAAACTGGTTCTGGGCGTTGATGGATGCTTGTATGGAACCACGCTGCATGGCGGCGCGAATGGCGCAGGCTGCATCTTCCGCGTAAACCTCACCGGAGGCCTCTCCAATATATTTTCCTTCCCGCCGGCCACCAACAGCTCCAGCGGTCTCAACTTCGATCTGGGGCCAAATGATTTGGTGCAGGGAACCAATGGCAATCTCTACGGCACCACCCGGCGCGGCGGCTCCAACTTCACCGGCACGATCTTTGAGATCTCCACATCGGGGTCTTTCTACAACCTGCACACTTTCGCGGCGGAGACCACCAACTCGTCCGGTTACGCCACCAGCGCCGGCGGCGCGACACCGGTGGGCGCTTTGGCGCTGGGGACCGATGGCAATTTCTATGGGACGACCCAATACGGCGGCAGCAACGCCACAGGCACGATCTTTCAACTCACCCCTGCCGGCGTGTTCACCAGCCTGTATTCCTTCAGCCCATCTGCCGCCGGCTCTGTCACCACCAACGGGGCCGTTCCAAATGCCCTGGTTCTGGGTAGCGACGGCGCTTTCTACGGCACCACCCAGCAAGGCGGCGTGGACAATGCCGGCACGTTCTTTAAATTCACCGTGGCAGGCGGCTTCGCCCAGATTTATTCGTTCAATGGAGAGGCGCCTGGCAATAACCCGATCACGCCAAATTCCGCCCTGGTGCAAGGCGCGAACGGGAATTTCTACGGAACGAGCGCTTATGGAGGCTCGCAAGGGGGCGGTTCCATTTTTGAAATCACCAACACCGGCGGCGCGACTGTGCTTCATTCATTCCCGCAACTCAATGCCGGCGCCGGCGCAGCCCTGACCATTGGCGCGGACGGCAATTTCTACGGAACAACCGCGGCCAACGGGTTGAACGGCGAGGGCACGCTTTTCCGAATCACGCCGTCGGGTGATTTTGGCGAATACTCCTTCGGCTCGTTGGACACCAATTCGGACAATGCCGGCGGCGCGAATCCATCCGCCGCCCTGACAGCCGACAGCGCCGGCAACCTTTATGGCACTTGCGCCGCCGGCGGCGCGAATGGTTCCGGCGTCATCTTCCAAGTTTTTGGCCCCGACTTCATTCCGCCGTCCTTCATCTCTTCTACAAATACGCCCCCGGCGGCGACCAACACGCTGGTCGGCGCGTCCATTGTTCTATCCAACCTCGCCCAGGGGTTTGCGCCCTTGAGCTATCAATGGCTGAGGAATGGAACGAATTTAACGGATGGCAACGACATCTCTGGTTCCATGACCAACGTCCTGGTTATCAACCCCGTTTTCCCCCGCGATGTCGGAAGCTACGCTCTCCTCATCAGCAATACCTGGGGCGCATTGACCAGTTCCGTGACCGTTTTGACCGTTGATCCCCCCGGCATTTCCATTCTGTCGCCGACGCCCAATGCCCGCACCAATTCACCGGTGTTTGCTGGAACTGCCACCAACGCGCCCTTGTTGACCAACATCAGTCCTAGCGAGGTCCGGCTGACCAGCGTGATTTACTCCATCACTAACCTCTTCAACGGTTCAAATATCACCGGTCTTGCCCCCGTCACCTCGGGCGCCGGCGGCGTCTCCAATTGGACGTTCGCAGTGACTCCGTTCGCCGGCTCGAATATCCTTTCCGTGCAATGTGAGGATATATCGGGAAACCTCTCGCCCGTCGCTTCCCAACCTTTCTTTTATGAAGTGCCGGCTCGATTGAGCGTCCTCACGACGGGAAGTGGTACCGGCACATTCAGCATCACCAATGGCGCGATGCTCAATCTCGGCCAGAGTTACTCCAACACCGCCAGCCCTGTTTCTTCCGTCTTCAGCAATTGGAACGTCGGCGGTGTCATCAGCTACAATCCAACCGTGCCGTTTGTCATGCAGTCAAATCTCGTCCTAAAAGCCGATTTCATGGCGCAACAGCTTCCTGGAGTCGCCATCTCTTCCCCGACGGCCAATGCGCGCATCGCCTCGCCGCTTTTCAAAGGGACCGCGACCACTTCGCCGCTATTGTCCGGAGCCAATCCCAACAACATCCGGCTGACCAATGTGGTGTATTGGTTCACCAATGCCGCCGGTTCCGTCTCCACAGGTCTGGCCTCGCTGACGGGCGGCGCCTCCGTCTCCAACTGGACAATCACGGCGACTCCCTCGCCCGGCACGAACATTCTGGCGGTGCGAAGCGAGGATATTTCGGGCGGCCTCTCACCCATTGTGTCTGGGACTTTCTTCTATGAAGTGCCCTCTCGATTTACACTTCTCACGGCCGGGTCCGGAAACGGCGCCTTCACGGCCACCGCTTCGGTGGCTGGCGACACTCTCCCTACGAATGGCGCAATGCTGAACCTCAGCGAGAACTACACGATCACGGCGATACCGGACCAGTTTTCCACCTTCAGCAAATGGACTGGTTCAGCTAATAGCTCCGCCCCGACTCTGTCCTTCGTTATGCAGTCCGGCTTTGCTCTGACGGCGGTCTTTGTCGCAATCCCTCCTGTCGTTGCCATCACCTCCCCGGCGCCAAATTTGCGCACTGCGGCGCCTGTCTTCAACGGCACCGCTAGTGGCCATTTGCGCCTCACCAATGTCAGTTACTCCCTGGCCGGCAGCTTCACGGGTTCCGCCCTCAACGGTTCCGCCGTGCTGACGGCACGCGCCGGCACAATGTCCAACTGGTCCTTCGCCGCCGTCCCCGCGCCTGGCACCAACACCCTGACCGTGCGGTGCGTGGATGTCGCCGGCAATGTTTCTGTCCCCGTTTCGAGCGCCTTCTTTTACGAAGTGGCAGCCAAGCTGGGTGTCGTGCAGGCAGGCACTGGAAACGGCACCCTCACAGGCGCGGCCTCTGTTCCCGGTGACATCGTCCCCGCCAACGGCGCGATGCTCAACCTCGGCGAGGGCTATACGATCACCGCCGTACCGGATCAGTTTTCCCTCTTCAGCAATTGGGTCAGCGCCGCCGGGGTCGCGGCCACCCCGGTCCTGCCGTTTGTCATGCAGTCAAACTTGGTATTGACGGTCAGCTTCGTCTCCAACTACTTTCCCGCCGTGGCCGGGACCTACAACGGCCTCTTCTTTCCCGCGAACGCCGTCGCCGCGGAAACATCCGGCATGCTCTACAACTTTGTTCTGAGGAACACCGGCATTTGCAGCGGCAGCCTCCTGCTCGCAGGAAAAACCTACACCATTGCAACCAACTTCGACGTTTCCGGCCACGCCGCGTTCAGTGCCGGCCCGTTACAGATTCGACTGATCCTGGATCGCGCGACCCCGCAAATTACCGGCAGCGTTTCCGCTTCGCAATGGACCGCCAACCTGACCGCCGATTTGGCTACCAACGTGCTGCCGTCGGCTGAATACACCATCCTATTTTCGCCGTCCTCCGATGTTTCGGCAGTTTCACCGCCCGGCGATGGTTACGCTCTTGTCACCAATGATGCCGGCCTCGCCACCTTCAGCGGTGCGCTGGCTGATGGGACAAGCTTCAGCCAGACCGTCCCTGTCTCGCGAAGCGGCGACCTCCCTATTTACGCCAGGCTCTACACCAACACGGCCAGCACCAATGCCAGCGCCAATCCCGGCCTGCTGCTGGGCTGGATCAACCTCACAGACCTCCAAGCCGCCGCCCCGGCCAACGCCCTGGCCTGGATCAAGAAGCCGTACAATGCCCCGGCGCGCTACGCCAATGGCTTTACTAATATCCTGTCTGTCCAGGGCGCGCTCTGGACAAACCCGCCCGCCGGAACTTCCGCCATATCATTAACCAACGGACAGTTGGTCATCTCCAACACCGGCCTGTTCCTCAACTTCACCAACATTGTCGTGAGCAACAACACGTTGACGAATTTGGGCGTCCTTCCGACCAATTCCGTGACCGGCTCCATCAATCCAAAATCCGGTCTCTTGACGCTCACCTTCGCCAACAGCAACGGCAACGCAACCAACAGCGCCTCCGGCGCAATCCTCCAGAACACCGCCACCGCCGGTGGTTTTTTCCTCACCCTCACCAATGCCGGCTCCTTCAATTTGCGGCCATAGCCGGAAAAAGGGCGCCGCCCTTTCGCTTTGAGATAGCGGTTTCTGGTTTTCAACCGTAACCTTGCTCCTGACTGATGTTGCTCTCTTTTATATCAAAGTTACGGGAGGGAACGGCCAAAGCATGAAAAAAATCTTTTCCCCGTGCATGCTCACGCTCGCTTGCGCGCTGGCGCTGCGAGCGGCGGAGCCGGGCGATGAGGTGGTGGTGGTCTTCAACTCGCGTCTGCGCGATTCCCAGGCGGTGGCCGCGCATTACGCTTCCGCGCGGCACGTCCCTGCCCGGCAGGTCCTCGGCCTGGATCTGCCCACCGGCGAAAACATGTCGCGCGCCGAATACCGCGATCAATTGCAGATGCCCCTCCTGCGTTTCCTGGAAAAGGAAAAACTCTTCGTCTTCGAGCCGGACGCCAATCCGCCCGGCCAGCCGGCGGCGCGGCCGTACTTGAAGGAAGCCCGGATTCGTTATGCGGTTTTGTGTTTCGGAGTGCCCCTGCGAATTTTGGACGACTGGACGCTGAACGATCCGGAGGAAACCGCGGTTCCGCCGGAATTTCGCGGCAGAAACGGCGCGGCGGTGGATTCCGAGCTGATCCTTCTGCCGTGGAGCTGCCAAAAAATCAGGCTGGCCGGCCCGATGCGCAATCCCTGCGACGCCGCCACCAATGCCGCCTCAATTAACCCCACCAACGGCGCCCTGATCGTCGCGCGGCTCGACGGGCCGGACGCCGCCGTGGCCATGCATCTTGTTGACAAAGCGATGCAGGCGAAAACCAACGGATTGTGGGGCCGCTCCTACTTTGATCTGCGAGGCCTGACCAACGGCAGCTACAAAATGGGCGATGACTGGCTGGGCGGCGCGGCGGAGGCGGCGCGCCATTACGGTTTTGAGACGGTGGTGGATGACAAGCCGGAGACTTTTTCCGCCGGATTTCCCATGAGCCAGATCGCCCTCTACGCCGGGTGGTATGACGGCAATGTTTCCGGGCCGTTCGCCCGTCCCAAGGTGGAATTCATGCCGGGTGCCTTCGCCTACCATCTTCACTCCTTCAGCGCCCACACTTTGCGCTCCACCAACCAATACTGGTGCGGTCCTCTTCTCGCCGCAGGCGCCACAGCCACGATGGGCTGTATTGACGAACCTTACCTGACCGGCACTCCCGACATGGCGGTGTTTTTCAGCCGGTGGTTGAGCGGATTCACCTACGGCGAGGCTGCCTGCGCCGCCCAGCATGCCGTTTCCTGGCAAACCACCGTAGTTGGCGATCCACTCTATCGCCCCTTTGCAGCGGACCCGCGCGCGCAGCACGAGCAACTGGTCGCGCGCCACAGCCCGTGGGTCGAGTGGTCCGATTTGCGCCTGGTGGACAGTAATTTAGCCGCTGGCGCAGCCCCGGACAAATTCATCCGCTTCCTGGAAACCGATCCCAATACGCGGCAAAGCGCCGTCCTGACAGAGAAACTGGCCAGCCTGTATCAAGCCGCGGGCAATCGGGAACCAGCCATCAAGGCGCTCCGCCAGGCGCTGGCGCTTCATCCCACGCCGCAAACCATCGTCAGATTGACCCTGGCTTTGGGCGATCAACTTGTGGTATCGGGTCAGGAAGCGGAAGCGTTGAAGGTCTATGATGCTTTCCAAAAAAACACGCCAGGCTATCCCGACGCCCTTGCCCTCTGGCAAAAAATGCAGACGCTCGCCGAGAAAATCGGCAAAAAATCCCAAGCCGCCCGCTACTCCGAAGAGATCCAAAAACTCTCGCCAAAGCCCAACTCTTGACCTCTCCCTTCGCTCTTTAAGCTGGCGGTTTCTCGACATTTTCAGTGGATTACCGCCCAAGACAGCAAGGATTGGGGAGCGCGATCGTCCCGATCGCCATGGGGCGCGTCTCGCGCCCCACTCCTTCCAGGATTCGTTCGTATGGATGCTGGCTCAGATTTTGCCGGCGCTCAAAAAAGACAAGCCGGGACGCCCGGACGCCTCGGCGAGGCGTCCCTACCACGCGTCCGAAGAACTTTTTCTCACACCACCGCACACGCGAGGTGAGGTTGACTATCGGCGCGAACTGCGTCATCTTGCAGCCATGAGCAAACAGTCCCTGGCGCGGATCGGCAGCCTGATTACCCGAACGCCCGGCTTTCACGCGGGCCGCCCCCGTATTGCCGCTGGTGCGCCGGGGTGATTTGATTTATGGAAATCCGCAGCGTGGAGTCCGTTGTGAAGGCCTTGAACGACGCAAAAGTTCAATACCTGATTGTCGGAGGGCTGGCCGTGATTGCGCATGGATACGAGCGGTTCACCAATGACGTGGACCTGGTGATTGGTCTTGAGCGGGATAATATCAACCGCGGACTCCGGGCTTTGATGGCCATAGGTTACCACATGAGAATTCCGGTGACACCGGAACAGTTCGCCGATCCGGCATTGCGGGAGGCATGGCGGCGCGAGAAGGACATGACCGTCCTCCAACTGTGGAGCGACGCGCATCGCCGCACGCCGGTTGACGTGTTCGTGTATGAACCCTTTGATTTTTCTGAGGAATATAAACTGGCCCGGCGCGAACCGGTGGCGGGCGCCGACACCGTCCCGGTCATCCGTCTTGAGACACTGTTGAGAATGAAACGGGCTGCGGCCCGTCCACAGGATCTGGCGGACATCGCCGGCTTGGAGCGGCTTCAAGAACTAAGCAGGGAGTTTCCGAAATGAGCCGCGAAGAATTTGACAACCATCCCGGCTGGCGCTGGTGTACGGCGCAAGGCGCGCGCGATCACGTTCTGCTGCTCGGTTTGGAAACCACCTTTCGTGAAAAACTCGAATGGCTCGAGCAGTGCGAGGACTTGGGCATCAGACTCCAATCTTCGCGCTGGAAAGATGGTTTGCCGGTGGATGCGCGCCTGCGCCCCATCCTGGAGGCCATGCTGGGACCGCAACCACCGGAAAGAAAAAGCTGAAAAGCTGAATTGCCCGCCTCTATGGCTGGATGAGAATTCCCCCGCCCTGGTTGGTGCCAAGAAAATATCCGAAGCCGCTGTTGTCGTCCGGCAGCAAGACGCCCTGCAACGCCGTGGTGCTGCCGACGGCCGGACTGGCAAAGCTCCCGCTAAATGTTCCAGCGACGGCGTTGATGGTGATGCTCAGCTTGTTGGCGTTGAAATCCTCCGTGGCAACGGCATTTTTCGAGCTAATCGTGACATTGTTGCTAAGACCTGCGCCCAGGTTGCCTCCAAAAAGTTGAACCGCATAATTGACGCCCGGCAGGACAGCGACTCCGCGGGGCGGGGCTATGTAGTGATCTACCAGCAAACGCAACTGATTGGTCAGCAGGCTGAATCCGTTCGTGTAATAATGGGAACCCGTTCCGGCGGTTTCAAACCACAACGCCTGGCTCGATGTCATCTGGCTTGGAGCGGAATGGGCGGGAAACTTGACCCACGCCAGAACCGAACCTTTGCCGGAAAAGAGCGAACCATAGAGCGGCCAGTCGCCGTCCTGGGAAATGGCCGCGCCGGTGGCGGTGAAGGTCGCGCCATCCGCCATCGTGCCGTTGAGGGTGAGGCCCCCGTCGGCGCTGATGCCCGCCAGAGCATAGCTGTAACCAGCCGGGGCCAGCGCGAGATCGGAGCCGCCACTGATTGCCAGCACATAGTTTCCCGCGTAATTAGTCGCGGGCAAAGCGCTGCTATAGGCCGCGCGAATGGCGCGCAAGGAAGCCGTCCAGGCTTGCGTCGTATTTGAAACTGAGCCGGTCAACGGGTTGACGCCGCTCAAATCCAATTTCAATGCCAAACCGTACACTTGGCCCGGCGCATTGGTGGCCAGCAATGCCACTGCGCCGTTGGTGTCAAACTGGCCGCTGAACGAAGTCTTTGCGCCATCGAGCAGGATGGCGCCGCTGAAAATGCGGTCGCTCTCCAATGTCAAGTTGAAATATCCCGTGTTGGTGAAGGCGGGAGAACCGGCGTCGGAGAAAAGTCCGTAGTACGCGCCGGCCACGGGGATAAATGGATTCAGGACGTACTGCGCTTTGACCGCCGCCGACGGCCCGGAACTGTTTGTTGCCCAGACCAAAAGGACATTGGTGCCGGGCGCGAGCAGGACGGGGGCGGACCACACCAGCCCGTTGCTGGAGATGGCGGCGGTTTGCGCCGCGCTACCGTTGAGTTGATACATGATTGAGGCGGCGCCGCCGTTGGCCGGCTCGCGCCCGGTCACGTTCAAGTTGCCGCTGCCGGTCACAAAATTGTTCGCGGGAGAGGAAATCACCGGCGTCAATGGAATCACCGCCACGCTCGCCGAGGCCGAAGCGGGCACGGCCACAAACGGACTTGAAACCATGACCGTGTAGGTGCCGGCGTCATTGGTTCCCGCATTTCGGATGGTCAGGTTTGCGGCGGTTTCGCCGGGCAGGTTGGCGCCGTCCAACTGCCATTGATACTCCAACTCCGTCCCAGTCGCGGCAACGCTCAAGGAAATGGTTTGACCCGGCGTAATGACTCCGGCTTTGGGCGGCTGCGTGATCAGAGGAGGCGTGTCAGTGGTCAGCGTCACGATGGAACTGGTCACCGGCCCCAGCGAATTGCTCACCACCACATAGTAAGTTCCGTTGTTTTTGGCCGCGGCATTTGTGATTGTCAACACAGAATTCGTCCCGCCCTGGATTGCGGCATTGTCAAAGAACCACTGATAATCCAAGGGCGCGGTTCCCGTCGCCGTCACCGAGAAACTGGCTGCCGTGCCGGTGACGACGATCTGGTCTGCTGGCTCCACCACGATGACGGTGGGCATGGGAACAAAGGCAAGCCCGGACAAGGTGGACGGATAATTGGCCGCCACGGAAACCCGGGCGTTGGCGGGATTTAAACGGAAGAGATTCCCATCGGAAGTGCCGTCGAAAAAATAGAGGAAACCGTCCGCCCCGTACTTCATGTCCGCGAGGATCGAGGCGCTGATGCCGTTCAGCGCGCCAATCTTGGTGACGGAAGCGTTGGTTGGGTTGATCGTGTAAAGATTGGTTTTCCCACCGTAGAGCGTGCCGTTCGGGGCGAAAGCGATGCCGCCGATCGCCATGCCGCTGGGAAAGGCCCCCACCGGAGTCATCAGCGCGCTGGCCGCGTCAACGGTGTAGAGCCTTCCCCCGTAAGAGGCGTACAAGACTCCCGACGGGGAAAAGGCCATGCCGCTTGGGCTCAACTGCGCGTTGCTCCCGTTTGTCCGAAAATTGCCGATGAGGTTGGTTGTCCCTGTTTGCGTGTTGATGGCAAACAACCCGTTCAAGGGCGTCGCTACTCCGAGGGGAGGATTGCCGCTGACGAGGGTGGTGAAATAATCTCCCGCCGCGAACAACTCCCCTTGCGGCCCGAAGCACAGGCAGGAATAAAAGAAATTCGAGTTGAGCAACACGGTTTCCTTGGGCGGATTGGTCGTCAGACCCAAAACGGAATTTGTGGCCTTGCCAAAGAGGACGAAGGAGCCGGTGCTCGCCAGAATGGGGGCCGTCACCGTCAGCGTCACGACCTCGCTCGTCGCATAGCCATTCGTGTTGGTGAAGACAACAAAATACGTCCCGGCATTGGTCGGCGAGACGTTGGTGATGGTCAGCGTGGAATTGGTCGCGCCGGGATACTCCGCGCTCCCAAAATACCATTGGGCCGCCGGCGCGGGCGTCCCGCGGCCGGTCACGGAAAAAGTCACCGTGTCCCCGGCCATAACTGTCTGGCTGGTGGGCGGGATGACAACGGCAGGCGCGCCGGGGCTTGCCGGGATCAGCGCCGCCAAGCCGGACGATCCGAAGGGCAGGCTGCCCACGGCCGCGGCGGCCCCTGTATTAGTATTGACTTGATATAGCTTCGGATGGTTGGTGGATGTGCCGTCCCAGCCCACCATATAGAGATTGCCGTCCGCGCCAAAAGCGGCGCTCCTGGCGTAGATCGGGTGATTTCCGCCTCCAAAGGGAAACGCCGCGCCGACCTGCGTCACCTGCGCGTTCGTCAAATTGACAGTGTAGAGACTGAGGAAAAGACCAAACATCGCCCCATCCGGCGCCACTGCCAGGGCGAAGACAAACGGAGTCGCGCCCCCTCCGGCTTGCGAAAAAGCGCCGATGTTGGCGCACAAGCCGCTGGCGGGATTTACTGTGTAAAGGTTGACCCCATCAGACACATAAGCCGTGCCGTTGGTGGACAACGCCAGGCCCGCCCCGGTGATCAGATTCTCAGTTCCCGACGTGCCCGCGGTTAAGTGCAAATTGGCAAAATCGGTGAACGCGGCCGTGGCGGGATCAATCGCTGCCAGCCCGCTGCCGAGCGTAATTCCGTAGAGGGTTGCCCCCGGGCTGAATGCCATGGCCGACCAGGGCGCCGGGTTGATGGAGACAATCCCCGCGTTCGTAGTAGTAATCACGTTGGTCCCAAAAGGCGCCGTCGTGACCTCCAGCATTTCGGAAAGGCGCGGCGCGGTGTTGCTGACGCTGACCAGAAAGGCCGGCCCGTTAGCCTTGGCCTGGCTCCCCAGGCAAGCGAGAACCGCAAGGCAGAGCGCGCGTCCGAGGATGGATCTTGGTTTGAAAAATGACATAAGAGTTTTCCTATTTTCCTATCACATCAAGACACCCCGGACAAGTAAGTTGTTTAAAGCTGAAGTATGTTACTCATTCGTTACCAATTAGACCAATGGCTGTCACAATTCATGGCTACATTGGCGTTTGCTCGAATGCTGGCGGAAGGCTCGCCCTTGTATTCCGCCCCCATTGAACAAAGTGAGCATCTATGAATCGGAATCAGCAGATATTGGCCTTACTGGTGACGGGAACGCTTCTCGCCAACCTCGGTTTGCCGGCCTCGGCTGACACTGAATCCTTCACGACGGCTTACGGTTCCGCTTCCAACCCTTTGGCCGTGAATGGGAGTGATTTGCCAGTCATCCTGATTTTGCCGCAATTCGATGGCTCTTGGGGCAGTCTCACCGATATACAGGTGACTCTGACCGCGACAGGCCTTCTGCAGGCAGACGTTGCCAATGCCGGGGCGGCGGCGACTTTCATCAATGCCGAAGCCACCGGGACCATCACCGTCTCCGGTCCCGATGGCGCGCAGTCGTCGGTCAACCTCACAACCACGCCTTTCAGCGGCTCCATCACTGCCGGCACACCTGCGTCGCCGACCTATTCATTGGGTCCGCAGGCATCCTTCTCGGTCCAGGGCATTTCGCATGTCCCCTTAACCAATTTCGGAGCTTATGAAGCAAGCGGAAGCGGCGGAAGCGTCCAATTTCCCCTGAACACCGCTTTTATTGGGTCTTTTTCTGGAAATGGGCCTTCTGGATTGTCTTTCGCGGGCAATGCCAACGTCTTCGGCTCGGTTAAGGTTGATTACACCTATGTCGCGGCAGCACCTGACCCTGCACAACTGTTGGTCAATATTGAGCAGACGAATGGGCAGGTCGTGGTCAGCTTCCATGCCGCCGCCGGGGGCAGTGCTTCAACACCCGGCACAAATCTCTTCACCCTGCAGCGCGGTGCGCCGGGCAGCAACGGCCAGACCTCCTGGAGCAACATTCCCGGCTATACTGGCATCCAGGGCGCCGACCGGCAGGTGCAGTTTGTCACAACGCCCACCGAGCCGGTCCAGATCTTCCGCGTCCAAGTGCAGTTGAACCCGTAAGCCTTTGAATTGGAGATCTTATTCATTTAGCCTTTTGTGTTTTGGCAGATTGGCAGGGCTTTACCGCCTGCGTCGCAATCGTTCCTCGAAGCCTCAAACCGGGCTTGTTATCCTGTGACGTTTCGGTTACGAAAACGAAATTATTTCCAGCGCAGAACCCATGCCTCAACAGGTTGGCCAATTCACAGGGAAACCTGCCGGTGAACCGGTTTAGCCCCGCGTTTCTATGTGTCCATAAATCGGAAAGTGATGTCTGAAATGCGTAGGTTTAGCCTGGCCGTCTGGCGAATAATGGTTGCGCGAGACGTGTAACATTGAGCAAACTCTAAAAAGAGAAGACAACAAGCAAGAAGACGAATTAAGTGGTTATGAACGAGAGACGCCTCATCGTCCGCATGGGTATTGTTGTTGCTCTGGCTGCTCTTGCCAATTCTGCTTTCGCGTCCCTTCAGGTCGAGGAGGAAACCGCGACGTACGGCTCTTCCCAGTCGCCTTTGGCTATTGGCTCCAGTCTGAGTTTGAATATTCCTCAGTTTAACGCCGAAAACGGGACTCTTACCGGAGTGTCCATCCAGTTGTCTTCTTACGACACGATCTCGTCATTGGTTTTCAACGCCACACCCAACATCGAAGGCTATACCGGCGCTACCGCGACGATGCCGGTGACAGTTACAGCCCCGGATGGTCTGTCCACAATGGCAACGGGCATCGCAGGCCCGTTCGAGGGAAATGCCAATCCCTATGTCCTGACCGTTGCGGGCACGAAAAGCGCTGGTGCCATCACCGCTGAAGACAGTATCAATTCGGGCAACTTTTCGCTCTTCGAAACTGGAGGAAACGATGCAGGGACATTTACCGTCACGGTTGGCCCGTTGGGATCGTATTTTGGAAGCGCCGGATCCTTCGTTTTCTTCGGAGGCAATGGGTCTTCGTATGGAACTGTGGAGTTTGATTATACTTACGAACCGACTGACGATCCGCCTAAAATAACGAATGATGCCGATGCTGTTCCCGAACCAGCCACCCTCTGCGCGGGACTGGCCGTGACCAGCATCTGTGGAATTGAACTTGCCCGGCGGTTTCGGCGAGTCCCTGCGCGCGCCTAAGCTCCCGCCCTGAGGTGATCCCCTTTCCGGACCGCCGTCCCCTCCCGCTTCAAGGCCTCGACGATGCGCGCCGCCAGCGCGTTGTTCGATTCCCTCAGTTCCTCGGAAAGCGGTCGGTTGTCCACGTAGCGATGTTCTATCTGGTTGGCGTAGCGGGCGCCGAATCCATCCAGTTCCTGGGTGATGGCCCGTATGCTGGTGACCATGAAGTTGTAGCTGAACATGGCCGGAA
>Ga0326728_10002929_pt1 | contig 55199 bp, 51 predicted proteins | sample MB3enrmetagenome_FD_207602 | JGI IMG/M metagenome (GOLD analysis project Ga0326728, IMG submission 207602) | Lab enriched peat soil microbial communities from McLean, Ithaca, NY, United States - MB31MN | ecosystem: Environmental > Terrestrial > Soil > Wetlands > Peat | place: USA: New York... | reverse complement strand
GTCCTTCGAAATCAAACTGCGCAACCACAAGAAGGAGCCCGTCGTGGTGCGAGTCGTCGAGCACCTCTATCGCGGCCACAGTTGGGCCATCACGGAAAAATCCTCGGACTATCTCAAGACCGACGCCGAGACCATTGAGTTTCAGGTTCCGGTGCCGCCGGATACCGAAAAGAGCGTCACCTATACGGTCCATTACACATGGTGAAGCAAGCGTGCGTAACGCGGACCTGTGGCACGGGCGTCGCGCCGGTGAGCTGTCACGGCCAAGATGGCTGTGCCGCCGCTCCACTTGCACTTGTTTTCGTGAGTGGTACAATCTCCCCAGGATCCTGTCCCCGCCGATTGTATATTCCTGTGCGCATTGGTAATGGAGGTGTGCTGGCAGGATGATGGTTCTTCCCGGCACAATCATACGATGGACAACCAACAAGGCAGGAGAGAGCTGGTCAGCAAGGGGGTGATGGGACTCCTCGTGGGACTGTCGTTGCTGTTGGCGGGAGTCTGGGCGGGCCGCCAACTTCACATTGTGTGGAACATATGGCCGAGCACCGATGGCGTGGTGGTGCGCGGCGCCGTGCAAGAAGTCTTGGAGGTCCCCTACGCCAGGGGTGGAATGCCAATTCACCGCTACATACCGAAAATTGAATTTCGCTACACGGTGAACGGCAGGGATTACACCACCGAGGCGCCCTCGGTTTACACCGCCGACACTTTTGAGAAAGCCGCGGCGAATCTGTCCAGGATGTACGCGCCCGGAACGCACCACCCGATTCGCTACAATCCCCGCGACCCGCGCGACATTCGTTTTGGCATCATCGAGCTTGGGTCGCTGGCGTATTCATTCCTGCTCCTGATCAGCGGTGTTGTACTTTCGGCGTTAGGATTAAATTCGCTGGTGATGGGGTACCGGCAACGCGTCGAGCTTGCGCCGGCGAAGGAGCAGGGGATCCCGGCCACGGTGCTGCCTTTCGTAGACCGCGCACGGCAGGAGCCTTCGGCAGCCACGCTTCGTTGCCCCGCCTGCGGTAGGCCGGCCAAGGTGACTGAGGACACCTGCCCCCACTGCCTGAAGTCCCTACGCGCGGCATGAGGACCTCGGGGTTCGTAAAGAGGCGGGTGCGGCGGAAGCAACGATAAGGCTTCAGGGGAACCTAACAGGGCGAGCTTGTGCGGCCACTGCGGCTTGCTAATTCCTTGCGGGGGCCGCAGCTTGATTAATGGCGTCGATCAGGTCATCGCCGCCGCCGGCGCCGCGGATTTCCTTCAAGTCGTCCTGCGTTGGGACAAACTTGATGCCGCGTTCCTTCACTAGTTCGGCCACTCGCGCGCTGGGCACATCACCTTGTAACAAGCTGAGTATTTCGGCCTTACCCAGTCCCTTGGAGTTGGTGGGTTCGGCAGGCGGTGCTTTGGGTAAAGAGGCGGCGAGGTGGGCAACAAATGCCACTTTGGCTTGCCCGTGGGCGCTATTGACGGCACTCACTTCAAATCTGTTTTCGCCAGGCTGAAGAACGCAGGGGTCGGACGTGAATTGAGCTGCCTGCGCGCTGGTGGGGCGCATGGTCACTGACTTCCCGTTGACGGTGACGACGGGAATGCCCGTGGCGTCCATCACCACGCCGCGGACGATGAGGGGAGAGCTGGCGACCTCCACGGTTTGCCCCTCGCTGGCGGAGGGCTCAGTCAAAACAATGGTGGGCAGGACAGCGGCTGCGGGTGGCGTCACGGTTACGAAAACACTGGTTGCCTTCGTTCCCGCCGGGCCGGTACCGGTCAGGGTGTAATTCGTGGAGTCCTGGGGAACCAGCGACATTCCCCCCGCCGCTGCCACTCGGCCGACGCCGGGTTCCAGTTCGAGGCTGGTGGCGTTGGTGGAATTCCAGACCAGCGTCACGGGGCGGCCTTTTTCCACCGAGGAGGGCTCGGCGTGCAGACTGACATCCAGGGGGGGAGGGGCTGGCGGCTTCACCTCCGCCAGGACGCTATCGAAATCCTGCATGCCGCGTTGGACGGCCATCGTCCCTGCCAAGTTCAGTTGCGCAGCCGCCTGGAATTGGCGTGGCTTTCCCACCGTTCCCCACTGATCTTGCGGCAAGTAAATGAGCAGTGGCGCTCTTTTGGCGAAGGCGATTTGCAGGAGACTCCCTTTGAGGAGCCTGTTGTCTTTGATTTCGCTCAAGCTGACTTCAAACCCCTCGCTGCCTACGTCGCTCGCCGGGGCAACCAGATACTGAGCTTCTCCGTGCGACATGAACTTCACGCCGCGGGAAGGCTGATCATTCCTTCCCGACTCGACCACCGTGTAGGTAACGCCGCTCCGGGTCACATCGAGCCATCCGCAAGATATGGAGGATTCCCAGACCGAAACCGGATACCGCAAAGTTGGATTGGAGTCGGCATTCAACAATTGGGGCTTCGGTGCCTCAGCGGCTGGCGGAGTAGCGGCCTGAGCCGTAGAGCCTTTTTTGGCCTTGGCCACCCCCCACACCTGGGCGGCCTCGACTTTCAGAAAAGGAATGAAAAGAAGGATGACCAACAGCAAGCAAGTGCGGCGGAAGCATACGCTGGTAGGCATAGCACACCCACTCCATGCGAGGAACGCGTGGATTATAGCGTAGCCGGCTTGGCGATTGCAAACCATCGCGAGTAGCTTCTTCATGGTGGAGGAGACGGGCTGAGGGGACCAGTGAATTGATTCTCTTGTCCTCGTCCCCTTGGGGGAGAGGGAAGAAGAATTCTTAGTTACCGCCGGTGGAGCAAATCTCCGGGAGGGATGGGTGGGCGCAACATTGACGATTCCCAGCCTTCCGGAATCGGTGTCCAATCGCGCGAGAAGAAATCGGTGGTGGTCAGACTGATCAGGATGGCGAGCCATAGGAGCGCCGACAGCAGCACCACGCGCAACAGGCGCGGGCTCCAGCGCAAGTGCATAAAGAAAAGAACCACCAGCGTCGCCTTGCAGCAGGCGATGATGAGCGCCACGATGGTGTTCCATTGGCCCATGTCCACGTACGCCATGCCCGTGGTCAGGGCGGTCAGCGCCAGGAGCGCGCCGAAAATGAAGAAATAGATTCTCTTTGGAACAACGTGACCCTGCATTCAGTATCGCCCTCCAATTAAATACAGAAGCGGGAAGAGAAAAATCCAGACGATGTCCACGAAATGCCAATAGAGGCCGGCGGTCTCAACCGCGTTATAGCGCTCCGGTCCGAAGTGGCCTTTCCACGCCTGCACCAGCAACACGCCAAGAACTCCCACGCCCACCACCATGTGCAGCGCGTGCACACCCGTCATCAGGAAGTAGAAACAGAAAAACAGTTCCAGGGATTTGGCATCGAGTCCGACAAAGGTGAAATTCACACCTGGCGCAAAGCCTTCCAGGTAATCGTGCCGCCATTCGAGCGTCAGTTTGATGAGGATGAACGCCAGTCCCAGCGCGATCGTCAGGAACAGGAATGTCACAAGGGAATTCCTTCTTCCCATTTGCGCGGCGCGCACTGCCAGCGCCATGGTCAAGCTGCTGCAAATCAACACGGCGGTGTTGATGGCGCCGATCGTGACGTTCAGCATGTGGCTTCCCGCCGCGAAACCGGGCAGGTAAAGGTTGCGATAGAGGGTGTAGCCGGCGAAGAGCCCGCCGAAGAACATCACCTCGGTGGCGAGGAAAATCCACATGCCAAGGCTGGCGGCCTCGTGCTGCTGCTCCAGGTCCTCGAATTGGTGCGCCAGCGCGCTCGCGGCGTGACTGTCTGACAAACGTGAACCTCCTGCAATGAACGTCGGGGCGAGCGGCGCTCGCCCCAGGGCCGAACGCCATTCGGCCCTACTTACCGTATGCGTAAGCTTCTTCCGTCACCACGGGTGTCTGCTCAAAGTTCTCCGTGGGAGGCGGCGAAGGCGTCTCCCACTCGAGGCCTTTGGCGCCCCAGGGATTCGGTCCCGCCACCGGCCCGTATCGCATCGACCAAATCAAATAAACCAGGGGAATGGCATAGCCCACCGCCAGGACCGACGCTCCTGCCGACGACATGACATTCAACACCTGGAACTCCGGCGGATAGATCGCGTACCGCCGGGGCATGCCGAGATATCCCAGCATGTATTGCGGGAAAAACGTAAGGTTAAAACCGATAAAGATGATCGCCGCGGCGAGGCGAGCCCAACCGTCAGGATAAAGCCGCCCGGTGATTTTGGGCCACCAGAAATGAATGCCGCCCAGGTACCCCATCACCGCGCCGCCCACCATAATGTAATGAAAGTGGCCGACCACAAAGTAAGTGTCATGGACGTGGGTGTCTACCGCGAGCGTCGCCAGGAAGAGGCCCGTCAACCCGCCCATGGTGAACAGGCCAATAAAGCCCAGGGCGTAAAGCATGGGCGCCTGGTAGGAAATGGAACCCTTGTAAAGCGTTGCCGTCCAGTTGAACACCTTGATGGCGGAAGGGATCGCCACCGCGAAGCTAAGCGCGGAGAAGATGATGCCGGCGTAAATCGATTGGCCACTAACAAACATGTGGTGGCCCCAGACGACGAAGGAAACCACCGCGATGGCCACGCTGGAGAACGCCACAAAACTGTAACCGAAGATGCGCTTTTTCGCGAAGCACGTTACTAATTCGCTGACCACGCCCATGGAGGGCAGAATCATAATGTATACGGCCGGGTGCGAGTAAAACCAGAACAGGTGCTGGAAGAGAATCGGGTCGCCACCTACGGCGGGATCGAAGATGCCGACGTGAAAGAGCCGCTCCACCGCGACCAGCACCAGGGTGATGGCCACTACCGGGGTCCCCAGAATTTGGATGATGCTGGTGGCGTAAATCGCCCAGAGAAACAGCGGCATGCGGAACCAAGTCATGCCGGGCGCGCGCATCTTGTGGATCGTGACCACGAAATTCAGGCCGGTGAGAATCGAGGAGAACCCGGCCACGAACACCCCCAACGCTGCAGAAAGCACGTTGGTGTTGACGTAGGTCGTACTCAGCGGCGTGTAGAACGTCCAGCCCGTATCCACGCCACCCCAGATCACGGCGTACAGGCACAAGATGCCACCCACCATGTAGATGTACCAGCTCAGCAGATTCAGCTTGGGAAAAGCCAGGTCGCGGGCGCCGATCATCATGGGCACCAGGAAATTTCCCAGCACCGCAGGGATGGAAGGAATCATGAAGAAGAACACCATGATAATGCCGTGCATGCTGAAGAGCTTGTTGTAGGCGCCCGGTTCGAATATGGCGCCATTGGGCTCAATTAGGTGGATCCGAATCAGCACCGCCGCGATGCCTCCCACCAGAAAGAACAACGTGATCGACACCAAGTAGAGAATCGCGATGCGCTTGTGGTCCGTCGTCAGCAGCCACGATTTGATGCCGTAATTGGCGTTCAAATAGTGCACGCGACTATCAAGATTCTCACCTGCCGTTGCCATTATTTCGATGCCTTCCCTTCTTGCGACCAGTAGCGCCGGGCTTCAGCCCGGCATGTATCTTCTCCTGAGCAGTGCCGCCCTGAAGGGCGGCGCTAAATTGCCATTACTTCGGCGCTTTTCCTTCTTGCGGGCTTAAAGACTTAATGTACGCGATCAATTGCAGCAACTGTTCTTCCGTAACCTGCCCCTTAAAAGTGGGCATGATGGGCCGGTAGCCCTCCACGATTTTCGCGGAGGGATAAAGAACCGATTCCCGCAAATAAGCCTCGTCCGCCACGACCGTCGAGCCGTTGCTCAGTTTCACCGGTTTGCCATAAATACCCGTCAGCGAGGGTCCCTTGCCGGTTCCGTGGCAGGTGATGCAGGCCAGTTGGTCATAGAGCTTGGCGCCCGACTGGGCCATGGTTCCGCCGCGAATGCCCCCGCTCAACCACTGCTCGTATTCTGTGGGCTCCATCACGATCACTTCACCCCTCATCAGCGCATGATTGGTGCCGCAATACTGGTCGCAGTAAAGATGGAACGTGCCGGTTTTGGTGGCCTGAAACCACAGCGTCGTGTACATTCCGGGCACCACATCCTTCTTGACGCGGAACGCCGGCACGGAAAAGTCGTGGATGACGTCCTCGGACGTCATGGTCAGTTTGATGGGCCGGTTTACCGGGACGTGCAGCTCATTGATCTCCTCCACGCCTTCGGGATGCTGCGATTTCCACATCCACTGCTTCCCCACCACGAAGATTTCCGTGGAGGCGGCGGGCGGGCGTGAATTCCGGATGAACAGGCTGGTGCCCCATAGGAATACGACCACCACCAGTCCCAGCGGAATCAAGGTCCAGGCAATTTCCAGCGGGAGGCTTCCCTCGATCTGTTGCGGTTGCTCGTGCTCCGAGCGGCGCCGGTAACGCAGCGCGAAGTAGAAGATGATGAGAAAGATGACCGCCGTGAAAAAGAGGTCAATCGCAGTGAGGAAGTAGTAGAGATAATCCACTCCCTGCGCGATGGTGGACGCTTGATCAGGCCTGATGGAAAACCCTTGCCACATGCTGTTCAGTTACCTTCGCCATTTTGGATTTTAGATTTTGGCTTTTGGATTAGGAACCACCCCGCTCCTCGCGCTTCCCCTCCTTAGTAAGGAGGAGACCAGGGGGTGGTTCGACCTTCCATCCAAAATCGTAAATCCCCAATCCAAAACCCAAAATCTAAGATCCAAAATCAAAAATTCGTCCGCCGCCCGCCTCGCGAAAGGGCAACGATCAACGTCCCCATGGAGATGAGGGTAATCACTCCGGCAATTCTCAGCACATGCGAAACGACCATGTTGTACTTCCCCGCCACCGGATCGTACTCGCAGCAATAGAGCAGAACGGCATCGACGGGATTCCCGATCTTCTCGTTGGAAGCCTCGACCAGCGCCAAGCGGATATCACGCGACGGATAGAGAATCCCGTAAAAATAGCGCGAGACCTTGCCTTGCGGTGTCAGCACGATGATTCCGGTGGCGTGCGCGAACTGCTTCGTTTCCGGAATGTAGTTGTAGTGAAATCCCACCGCCTGGGCCAGCGCGCGAATCGAGGGCTCATCGCCCACCAGGAAATGCCAGCCTTCCTTGGCGCCGGGGCGCCCATAAAGGCCCACATAGACAGCTTTCTTGCCCATGGCCATGTCCGGTTTTTCAGTGGGATCAATACTCACCGTCACCACTTGAAATTGTTCGCCGATGTTGAACTTCACATCCCGCAACGCGTTCAAAAGGCCATTTTCCGCCATCGTGCATAGCATCGGGCAACTGTAATAAACCAGCGATAGGATCACCGGCTTCTTGCCGAAATAGGAGCTCAGGGTCACGGTCTGGCCGGTTTCATCGCGAAACTTCAAATCCAGCGGTACTTGGTTGTTCAAGCGCTGGTCAATCCCCACGCCGCGCAACTGTGGAGGCGTAATCGCGGCGTTGTCCTGTCCCGCCGCCCCCACCGCCAGGCTGAAGAGGAGAAGGCTAAGTTGGGCCACCACCCCCACGCGGCGAACAATATCCATCCCGCCCGTCGGCGTCTTGACCCGCTGCGTCTCACACTTGGTCGCGACTTGCATATTTACTGCTTCCCCTCCGCGCCCACGTTTGAGAGCGCAGGCTGATGATTTGCCGGTGGAGCCGCAGGCCGGGGCGTTTTCGCCGGGTTGCCCTCCGCGGAGGAACCGCCACGAACCGGATACCCTTTTTGCAGAAGCAGATCCATCGCGCGGTCGACCGGAATCCTTACTATGCCGGCATGGGGGTCCACCCAGCCGTAACCCTCCAAAATCTTGTCCTGGTCGGCGCGATAGCCCTTCAAGTCGAGCGGTGCCGTGGTTTGCAGGCGCGGCTCGGGTGGCAGCGTGCGAACGTCCTCAAAGGGTGAAGCCGGTGGCCCCAAGGGTTGGTGCCGGACAAAAAAGTGAAACACGACGGCGCTCCCCAGCACGCCTAACACCACCAATCCCACTACTCCCCCGGCAAAGGCGAACAGCCGCCCCACGCTCACATCGGAGTCTTCGTAGCCGCGCTGGCGATGTTCCGGTTTTTTAACAGGTTCAGACATGTAGCACGCTTTCTCTTGCTGCTTGCCACCAACCACTAACCACTGCCATTGCGGGTTCATGCATGCTGCATTATTTCCTTCAAGCGCGGATCGTGGAGCGGCAGCAGTGGCCGTCCCTTCAGTTGCGAAGTATACCGCCACAGCCACAATCCGCCGATGCCCAGAATCGCCAGCCAATCCGTCAGGTGGAATTCCGGCCCCGCATGCTCAAAAGCCGGCGCTGTCAGCCAGAAGACATCCACCAAGCTCATCGCGATGAGGCCCGCCGCCACCCAACCCAGTATCTCCGCGCGACGCTTCACAAAGCGCGTGAGCAGCAGCAGGAATGGCACCGCGAAGTGGAAGATGATCAATATCAGCGCCACGCTGGTCCAACCTCCCCGTGCGCGGGTCAAGTACCAGGGGATTTCTTCCCGCTGGTTCCCACCCCAGATAATTAAAAACTGGGAAAAGGAGAGGTACGCCCACAACATGGTGAAGGTCAAGAGCAGGTTGCCGTAGTCGTTGAGCACCTGCCGCGAGACCAGACCGGAGAGCAATCTCTCTTTGGATAGGAGAATCACCGTCACCGTCACCACCGACATCGCCGCCAAGGCTTCGCTCACCATGAAAATCATGCCGTAGATGGTCGAAGTCCAATGCGGTTCAAGCGACATCACCCAATCCATAGAAGCAAAGGTGACCGTCAGCCCGAAGATCAGCAGGCCCGGCGCACTCAGGTGCTGTAAGCGAGAGGTCAGCCCGGCGTCGCCCGTCTCATCCTGCTGCCGTGACCACTTGTTCAGGAAGTAGGCGAGCGAAAGCCAAAGGGCAAAGTAAATCACGGTACGTGCGACGAAAAACGGCACGTTGAGATAAAAAAGATGCTTATATTGCAGCAAGGGATCGGCCTGAACTTTACCGGGATCGGCCCAACTGTAAAGCACCGGCAAGCGGAAAAGGATGGGCAACACCAGGACGGCCATCAAAAAGAAGGTCTTTGTCCCGGATTCGAGCGGGCGGCGCAGGGGGAATCCCCATGTGCCTCCGACCATGTGATGAAGCATCAGGATGGCGGAGCAACCCAACGGCAACCCGATCCAGAAAACGAAGGCCAGAAGATACGACCGGAAGAACTGCGTGGGGTCGCGAAAGCCCAGTGCCGCGCAGAGGACCAGCGCTGCCAAACCTCCCACCAGCGCGGGCTTCTCCAGGCGTTCGATTCCGGGTATGGATGTTTCAGCCGTGTTCATTTTGCTCCGGTAGTCAGTTGCTGCCGCTCTCCCGCCGGCACGTCGTCGAGCGTGGCGTGCTGGCTCAGTTGCAGCGCGCGGATGTACGCCACGATCGCCCAGCGATCTTCCGGCGAGATTCTGCCCGCGTAGCTGTACATGGCGCCGTAACCCTCCGTCATCACCTCGAAGAAATGTCCCGCCGGCGCTTGGCGCAGACGCTCAATGTGGTAAGAAGGCGGAGGCGGGAATCCGCGCTGCACGATCATCCCCCGCCCGCTCCCCGTGTAATCGTGGCAGGGTGAACAATAGATGTTAAAGCGGGCGCGCCCGCGCTCCAGCACCTCGCGCGTAACCGGAAAGGGAAACTGGTCAGCCACCACGCCGTTCACCCGGCCGGTGTAAAGCAATTCGTCGGTGCGCATGTGCCCACGCGCAACAGTGTCAGGAATCTCCGGGCGGTCGGCGCGTCCGTCTTGAAAGAACGCGCTGCCGGCGTCGGGTTTCATTTTGGGCTGCACGTGCATGTCGACGCGGCAACCCCAAGCGCACACGGCGGCCAGAGCCACCAGCGCCCAGCGCGCGCCCGCCTGACGGGTTCGATTTTTCCGGCCGCTAAACCTCAATTTCCGACACCTCACGGGGCTTCAAAGTTTGTAAGAACTCCCGAGTCTTCTGCGCGTCGAATCTTGCATCTCGCGCCTTTATGCAAAGAAAGAATTTATTGCGCGTGGCCAGCTCGAAGCGCGGCGCGTTAAACACCGGGTGGTAAGGCGTCGGCAATCCGTTCAGCGCCAGCATCCCAAAGACCGTGGCCAGCCCTGCGCACAGGATGGTCAACTCAAAGGTGATGGGGATAAACGACGGCCAACTGTTGTAAGGCTTTCCGCCAATGTTCAGCGGATAACCGATCACATTGGGCCACCATTGGAGAAAGAACCCGCCGGAGCAGCCGATCAACCCGCCGATCAAACAGATCAGGGGCACACGCGTTTTGTGAAAGCCGATGGCCTCCGCCAACCCTTCCACCGGGAAAGGGGTGAAAGCATCCATCTGGCGATAACCCTCCGCGTAGGTGCGATGAGCGGCGCTCAGCAGGTCGTCCGTCGTCTCGAATTCGGCCATCAGGCCGTAAAGCGGGTGTCGTTTCATCAAAATAAGCTGTCAGCGTTCACCTTTCAGCGGCCAGCTAAAGCTCTAGCTGAAAACTGAGAGCTGATTGCTGATCGCTATACCTAACCCTTTTTCTCTTCCAGTTCATGCGCCAGCCCCCGCATCTCAAAGATCGAGATCATGGGCAGATAGCGGATGAACAGCAGGAACAGTGTGAAGAACAATCCAATCGTACCCAAATACGTTGCCCAGTCCCAGCGGGTCGGGTAGTACATTCCCCACGAGGAGGGCAGAAAATCACGGTGCAGGCTGGTCACCACAATAATGAAGCGCTCGAGCCACATGCCCGTCTGGACAATCAAGGAGATTACAAACAGCGCGGCCACGTTGCGGCGGATTTTGGAAGACCACAAGGTGCCGAGCGGGATCACGATGTTGCAGAGGATCAGGAGCCAATAAACGGGAGCGTACGGGCCGGTCATCCGGTTCATGATCATATAGCGGTCGTAAGTATTCCCGCTATAAAACGCCATGAAAGTTTCCATCATGTAGCCGTATGCCACAATGAGGCCGGTGGCCATCAGGATCTTCGCCATGTTGTCGAGATGGCGCAGCGTGACGAAGTCCTCCAAACCGTAAAACTTGCGCAAAGGTATGGCCAGCGTTAAAACCATGGCGAAGCCGGAATAGATGGCCCCGGCTACGAAGTAGGGTGGAAATATCGTGCTGTGCCAGCCCGGAATCACCGCCAGGGTGAAGTCGAAGCTCACCACCGTGTGCACGGAAACCACCAAGGGCGTGGCCAATCCGGCAAGTAGCAGGTAAGCCATTTCATAGCGATGCCAGTGCATCGCCGAACCGCGCCAACCCATGGCCAGGAAGCCGTAGACGACGCGCGAAAGGCGGTCCTTGGCGCGATCGCGCAACGTAGCTAAATCAGGGATCAAGCCCACAAACCAGAACAACAGCGAGATGGTGGCATAGGTCGAGACTGCAAAGACGTCCCACACCAACGGACTGCGAAACTGCGGCCAGGTTCCCATGGTGTCGGGGTAAGGCAAAAGCCAGAAGAACAGCCACGGCCGGCCCATGTGCAGGAGCGGGAACAGGCCGGCGGAGGCCACGGCAAAAAGCGTCATAGCTTCCGCGAAACGGTTGATGGATTGCCGCCATGCCTGGCGCATCAACAAAAGGAAGGCCGAAATCAGTGTGCCTGCGTGCCCGATCCCGATCCACCACACAAAGTTGACGATGGCGAATCCCCAACCGATGGGGATATTGATTCCCCAAATCCCTACGCCCACCATCAGCAGGTAGCCAATCGCCACATTCAAGAGCATGAAGAGCATGAAGGCGATCGCAAACCCGAACCACCACCCGCGCCTCGTCTTTTGCAGGAGGACGATGGCGCTGATCTTGTCGGTGATCGATGCGTAGGTGTGCCCCGGCGCGAGAACCGGAGCGCTCGCACCTACCGCCGGCGTATTTTCGAGTCCGTCAGCGCCCACCACTTACTCCTTGATCTCCGGGTTGGGATTCCGCAGCTTTGCCAGATAGGTCGTGCGTGGCCGCGTGTTTAATTCCGTCAAGAGCCCGTAATTCCGCGATTGCGCTTTCATCCTTGCGACGCGGCTGTTCGAGTCCTTGATGTTGCCGAAAACAATAGCCTGGGCCGGGCAGGTCTGCTGGCACGCGGTCAGGATTTCCCCGTCGCGCAACTCACGGTCTTCTTTTTCCGCGGCGATCTTCACCCTGTTGATGCGCTGGATGCAGTAAGTGCACTTTTCCATCACGCCCCGGCTGCGCACGGTCACATCCGGGTTGCGCAGCGGCTCCAGGCTGGGGGTGGTCCAGTCGGCGAAAAGTTGGAAGTTAAAGCGCCGGACTTTGTAGGGACAGTTGTTGGAGCAGTAGCGCGTGCCGACGCAGCGGTTGTAAATCATTTCATTCAGCCCTTCCGGGCTGTGCACCGTCGCTCCCACCGGGCAGACATATTCGCAGGGCGCGTTCTCGCAATGCATGCACGGAACCGCCTGGTTGTAAACCTCGGGATTCCCCAGGCCTCCCTGGAAGTATGTATCCACGCGAATCCATTGCATTTCCCGGCCGCGTGCAACCTGGTCTTTTCCCACCACCGGAATATTGTTCTCCGATTGGCACGCCACCACGCAGGCATTACACCCAATGCAACTATTTAAGTCGATGGACATGCCCCAGGAGTTGCCAGTGTACGGGTACGCGGGATAGATCGAAGGCCCGTTTTCCTCGTCTTCCTCGCGGCCCAAGGTGGGGTCCTGGCGGAATTCCTCCAGGGTCGCCCCTCGCACCAACTTGCGTTGCAGAGCCGCCACGCTCTCCTCTTCGCGCTCTTCGCCTTCCTTGCCCATGATGTGGTGGTGCTGCGTGGTGACAAGCGGGTAAGTTTTCCCCGTTTTCTGCACCTCGACGCTGCCGATCCAGGGACTTTCCGTAGTCGAAAGCAGGTAGGCGTTGAAGCCCCTGCCCGTGCCCACGTGGCCGGCCCGGCGGCGTCCGTAGCCCAGGTGCAGGGTAAAGGAATCATCGGCGTGGCCCGGCGTAATCCAGATGGGCGCTTCCACCATCTGACCGTGCCCGCTCAACTTCACCACCTCGCCGTTGGTCACACCCAACCTCCGGGCGCTCGCTGGACTGACCAGCGCGGCGTTGTCCCAAGTCAACTTGGTGAGAGGTTTGGGCACTTCCTGCAACCAGCCATTGTTGGAGAAATTGCCATCCCCAATCGAAGGATCAGGGCGCAATACGATTTCGATCCCGACCGCTTTCACTGCGCCCACTTTTGCCGTCGCGGTAGCGAGCGACGGGCTGAGCTTGACCGGCTTGGGAGCGAAGGCTGAGTCCGCGATGACGCCGTTGTTCAGGGAGGTTTGCCAGAACTGCTCGAAACCGGCTCCCGGCTTCTGCCGCTGCCAATAGCTACGGACAATGTCATGCCCGGTCGTCCCCGGTTGTCCTCCCAGCACCGCCAGGATTTCATGCGCCGACTTGCCGTCGTACAAAGGCGAAATAAGAGGCTGGATAATACTCAGGGTGCCGTCGTAAGCGCGCGCATCACCCCACGCTTCCAGGAAGTGAGCTTCCGGAATGTGCCAATGGCATTGTTCGGCGGTTTCGTCCTCATAAAGGCTGAGGTGAATTCGCGTTCCCACTTTGAGAAGGCTTTCCTTAAAGTGCAAATCCGCCGGGGAGTTGTAAACTGGATTCACCCCCAGCATGAAAAGAGTGTCGACCTGGCCCCCCTGCATGTCGGCTACGAGCTCCTGGAGCGATGCCAGGGCGTTCACCGGTTTTGCTTCCACCGGGTCCGTGTAGTGCACAGTTTTGCCCACATTGCCCAAGACGTCGTTCATGGCATGGGCCAGGGCGTGGGCGGCGGGCGGCTGTTGCTCGCCGGCCATCACGATGCATGCGCCACGGTGCTTTTCCAGATCGCGAACGAGAGCGGGAATCCAGTTCGCTGGCACGTGGGGGGGGGCGGCATTTCCACTGCCTTCGCTTTTGACTCCCAGCCCTTCCGCCAGGGCGCGGGCAAAAGCCTCCACGTCGCTCGCGCGCAGCGGCAGGCGATGATCCGCCATCGCTCCCGTGACGGTCGATGTGCTTTCCACCACGTAGAGCCGATTCATCGTGGACTCGGGGCCAGTGACGCGCCGCTTATCCGCGAAGTCGCGCGCATACCGGACCGGACCCGGGCCGGCGCTGAGGAAATCCGCGTCCAGTGAGACGATCACGTCCGCCCGATCGAAGTGATAAACAGTGTTGATGTGCTCACCAAAGGCCAGCTTGGCGCCCTCGCGGACCGTGTCGCGACTGCCCGGCTCATACTGATGCCACTTCGCCTGCGGGAACTGAGCGAGCACCGAGCGGATTTGGTCTGCCAGCGCGGGCGAAGTCACCGTGCCCGTCAGAATGCGCAACCCCGCACCCTCAAGGGCCAGGAGGTCGGCGCGTTTTTGGTCCATCGAGGTGAGGAACGTGCTCCAGTCCCCAATGCGGCCACGATAAATCACCACCTGGGCGCGATCCGGATCGTAAAGGGTCAGCACGGAAGCTTGCGCGAACACATTGGCGGCTCCCAGGCTGGCGGGGTGGATGGGATTTCCCTCTACCTTCGTGGGCCTGCCCATGTGGCTTTCCACCAGCAACCCGGTGGCGTACCCCGCCAGGGGCATGGTGGTGGCATAGAAGAGGGGCTTGCCGGGAATAAAATCTTCCGGCTGTTGCTGCGCGTAGGGAACGATTTTTTCGGTGGGCAGCTTTGTGCAGGCCGTCAGGCCCGCCAGGGCCGCGGACGCTCCCATCAGCTTCAGCGCGCTGCGGCGGCTCACGCCCTTTGCTTCCGCGCGCGGGTCGTGCGGAAACTCGCACGCCAGGAAGTCGCGATAATCTGCCGTGCCCGCCAGTTCTTCCAGGCCGCGCCAGACGCGCTTATCCGGCGACTGTTCCAGCTTCGCCTGGATTTGCACGAGGTCGAGGGGGGTGCCGGGTTTTGACTTGCGTTGCATATGAAGATCGCTCGGAGCTGGAAGTCAGGAGCCAGGAGTCAGGAGTCAGTACAAAACCATCCTCATTCCGAATCCTGTCTCCTTACTCTTAGAAAGATCGCTTGGAGCCAGAAGTTGGGAGTCAGTACAAAACCTTCGCCCTCTGATTCTGTCTCTTGTCTCCTGACTCCTTAAGTTCCATCTTCCTACCGATGACACGTGTAGCAATCGGTTATATGTTTCGGCTCCTTGATTTTGTATTCCTTCACCAGCCGCCGGCCTAACACAAGTTGGTCGGGCGGTTCCACGTAGTCGGCCTTGAAAACGTCTTCGCGGCGGCGCACGTGGCGCTCCGGGTGATTATGGCAATCGATACACCAGCGCATATAGAGCGTATTCGCGCGGTAAGTCAGCGGCATCTCGCCAATCGGCCCGTGGCAGGTAGTGCAACCGATCCCTTTATTCACATGAATGCTGTGATCGAAGTAAACGAAATCCGGCACGGCGTTGACGCGCGTCCATTCCAGCGACTTGTCCGTCGCGTAACTCGTGCGCACGGGCTCCAGCATGGAACTATTCAGCCACAATTTGGAGTGGCAACTCATGCAGATCTGCGTGGTGGGAACACCCGCGTAAGAAGACTTCTCCACCGACGTGTGGCAGTAACGGCAATCGAGGCCGTCATCCGTAACGTGATGCTTATGGCTAAAGGGTACCGGTTGCTGCCGCGCCACATTAACATCGGTATAGTAGGGAGATTGGTTGACGGCAACAATGAGATACCCCAGCCCTCCCAGGATGAAGGCCGCGCCAAAGATCGTCACCTTGGAGATCGTGTTCGTGCTGCGATGGAAGATCTGCGCCATCGAACGATTTTGCCTGACGCCCCTGAGGAAACTTCACCCCGGCGGCTATCCCCGCGCCGGTCCCGCTGCGGAGTAGTTACTTCCCCGGAAAGGCGGTATCGGATGTTTTCAGCCCTGCTTGATTTCCCCGGGGGGTCGATCTAACCCAGGGTCGTGTCCTGCTTCACAGCCCATCTCTTCCCGACCACCGCGTCGCGGCAGGTCACCGGACTATGCACGCCTGAGGCCCCCGGGAAAGAACGCTGGGGAAGGGAAGAAATCCGAGCCGGCAGCAGCGCCAGCCAAAGGAATATCGTTACTCAAGGCATTAATCCGGGCCTATGCACGAAGGGAGTCCTGAAGATTTCTGGTTCACCACCGTCATCTTCACTTTGCATAGAATGTGCCCCAGAAGAAACAAATTATATTTTGCTCGGGATTTGTTTGTCAAAAGAAAATCGCGCGACCACTGATGATGCGGGTCGAAGCATGGCCCGATCTTGATGCGCGTCAAATTCATCTCGCAATGCGATGTTTTTTGACCCGGCCCCCCGACCCCTCATCGGCATTTCTCACCAGCCCGACCGGTTCTCACCGAGCGGTCGGAAGGGCCGGGTTCAGAAATCCCCGAAACATGATGGTTTTCGTAGAGGCGGGCGGAACGCGTCCCGACATCGTTGGGAGCCCGGCATCGCTCCAACAATAACTACTCTCTCGCTCCCCTGCGGGGATCCGAAAGATACCATTCACCAGGGGACAATTTGTCTCTTGACAAAATGATACAAGTTACATAGCCTAGAATCATGGTGAAAGCTCAGCACCGCTTATTATCCGCGCGAGTCTCCCACGATGACGCCCATCCGGTTCGACCCCCACCGCCGCAACGCTCAGAAACCTACGGCCCCGTGCACCTCGCCGGGCAAGAATGGGGCCGGAGCAGCCGGCCCAAGGGGCGTCCACGCTTCTTTCGCGACTACTTGCGAGCCCCCTCCAGCCCAGCGTGATCGCTTCCTGCGCCACTTTGCACCCCAAACTCGCCCTTCACCGCTTGTTTGCTGAGTTCGGGGTCGTGCAAAGACACGCCAAACCCAGAATATTTTTGAAAAGAAAGTATCTTAGCGAAGAATTTGGGATTTCATATGGCTGACGTAAGAAGTCAAGTCAATGAAAATAGGGAGGTTACAGAAATACCTACTAGGAATGTAGATGAAAGAAAGCGGGGGGCGAAAAGCCGTGGAAAACTTTTTTAACTTATTGAAAACAAATATAGAAAAAATGTCAATTTTCCGCCTCTCCGCGATATTGATGAAAACAAACGAGTTAAACCATTTTCTCCGCGATGTTGCTGAAAGGAAAGGAGATGGGCTGGGGAAATTCTGAATTATGAAGTCTCAATTAGGAGGTTTGTCTCCCGCATGATTTGCCTGCAGGAGGCGCAAGGGCGGGCAGGGCGAGATCCTTCGCCGCTGCTCAGGATGACAGTGAAGGGTTCAGAATGACAGCAGGGATCGGACAGGGGCGTTGGAAGCACGTCTCGCATCGCAAATTTGAAAGGGCAGATTTGATATGGGAAAGGGCAGATCTGAATCAGTGGAACAATGGATCAATCACCGTTCACCAATCGCTAAATCACCCGATGACCCGATCCTCCCTCGATGCTCCCGCGACTTGCGGAAAATGGCGGGGTCTGTTAGATTCACGGCAAATCCAAAAGGCCGGGGAAAGAGTTGGGAAAAGTCATCGCGATAGCCAATCAGAAAGGCGGAGTCGGCAAGACCACCACGGCCATCAATTTAGGGGCAGCGCTGGCAAAGCTGGACATGTGGACGCTGGTCATCGACTGCGACCCCCAGGCGAACACGACGGGCGGCCTGGGATTTCCCCGCGACCCCGCCCGCCGCTCGATTTACCACGCCTTGATGCACGATGTGGCCCTCAAGGACCTGATCGTAACCTGTGGGATGGAAGGGTTGCACCTGATCCCCTCGGAGAAAAACTTGGTGGGGGCTTCCGTGGAACTGGTGGACCTGCCGGAACGCGAACAGGTGTTGCGCAAGAAGATGGGCGGCCTTCGCGACCAGTTCAATTTCATTTTGCTCGACTGCCCCCCGGCGCTCGATCTGCTGACGCTCAACGCGCTGGTGGCGGCGGACACGGTGATTGTCCCGGTGCAGTGCGAATACTTCGCTCTGGAAGGCGTCTCCGAACTGATCGACACGCTGATTCGCATTCGCCGCTCGCACAACCCGCGGCTGGCCGTGGAAGGAATTCTGCTGACCATGTACGACGAGCGCACCAATCTCTCGCACCAAGTGCGCGATGACTTGCGCGATTTCTTCGGCGACCAGGTTTTTTCCACTGTCATCCCGCGCAACGTGCGGCTGGCGGAGGCCCCGAGTTTCGGCAAACCGATTTTTCTCTATGACCCGGATTGCAAAGGCGCTACCAGCTACCTGGACTTAGCCAAGGAGGTCATCAATCATGACCAGAAAGGCGTTGGGGCGCGGACTTAACGCGCTGCTGCGCACCGTCGAGACCACCACGGTCGGACTGGCGGAAATTGCCGTTGACCAGATTGACGCCAACCCCTTCCAGCCTCGCCGCAGCTTTTCGGCGGACAAGCTGAAAGAGTTGGCGGATTCCATTCGCGCCAGCGGCCTGGTGCAGCCGGTGCTGGTGCGCCGCGCCGACGGACGCTATCAACTGATCGCCGGCGAGCGGCGTTGGCGGGCGGCGCGCCAGGCGGGGCTCACAGTAATTCCCGCCGTGGTGCGCGAAATCGGCGACCGTGACGCGCTGGAACTGGCTCTGACCGAAAACCTGCTGCGCGAAGACCTGAATCCCCTCGAGGCGGCCGAGGGATATGCGGCGCTGCAACAGAAACACGGATTGAGCCACGAGGAAATAGCCGAGCACCTGGGATTGGACCGCTCCACCGTCACGAATACTCTGCGCTTGTTGCGCCTGCCCCCGGAAGTGCAGCAGATGATCACGGAGGGGTCAGTTTCCGCAGGCCACGCGCGGGCGCTGTTGGGACTTGATTCCGCCGCGGCGCAACTGCGACTGGCGAAGTTGATCGTGAAGCAGGGCTTGTCCGTGCGGCAAGTGGAAAACCTCGTCGCCTTGCGCGGGTCGAAGCCCCCGAAAAATAAAGCCGCAAGCGAAGCGCCCAAGCTTGACGCCAACGTGCGCGCGGCGGTGCTGGAAATGGAACGCACCCTCGGCACCCGCGTCAAAGTACAGGGCGATGAAAAGCGCGGGAAAATCGAAATCAGCTATTTTTCCGCGGAGGATCTGAATCGCATATTCGAATGGATTGTTAAAAGGCAGTGACTAAAGGCAGTGGTTAGTGGATAGTGGTTAGTGGATAGTGGTAAATTGTCAGTGGCTCGTTGTTGGTTGCTGGCTACTAGCCACTAATCACTAGCCACTGCCTTTAGGAGGGCGAAATGGCATTCGGCATGGGCAAACCCACAACACGTCGTCGCGAACTCTCCGACTTGCCGGACGATTGGGTCGGCTGGCTCGAGCCCGGCGTGGAGCTGGAAGGAAAGATGAAGGTATCAAGCGGGCTCATCCGACTGAACACCCAGTTCAAGGGCGAGATCGTTTCCGACGGCGTCGTGGTGGTCCACGACCAGGGAGAAGTCGAAGGGGAAATCCAATCGCGAGTGGTGAGCGTTACCGGCAAAGTGAAGGGAACGGTTCACGCCAAGGAACGCCTGGAAATCAAAGAACACGGCATCGTGCTGGGCGATGTCTACACTCCTTGCCTGCTGGTCGACCCAGGAGGGTTCTTCGACGGCCAGTGCCACATGCCGACACCTGAACCTGCCAGTCAAACGCCCAAAGGGGTGGATTCCGAGAAACACGCCTGAGCCGGTGCTAGGCGCGCGTCTTGTGCAGTTACCCCTTATGTCGAGAGGCTTTATTCTCATTTCCCTTTTCCTTCTCATCGCTCTTTCGATTCTTTTCCTCGGCCATTACTTTGTCTACGTATCCGTCTTGCATTTCTTTGGCATCGTCGCGTTCGAGCACCGGACGGCGCTGGCGGCGGTTCTTTTCCTGCTTCCGCTGAGCTTCATCGCCTCATCCTTCCTGGCCCATTGGTATGACAGTCTCCTTACCCGCGTGCTCTATTTCTGTTCATCCCTTTGGCTCGGCGTAGGACTGACACTCCTAACCGCGTTCGGGCTCGCGTGGGCCATTTGGGGTGTAACCAGGCTTCTCGGCCGAAGCCCCAACCCCGTGTGGTTCGGCTTGGCCGCAGTGGGACTGACGCTCCTGTACTCTGCCTATGGCGTCGCGAACGCCTACCACCCGCGCCTGGTGAGTTTCACGGTCCGTATCAAGAACCTCCCGCCAGGCTGGCAAGGCAAGACGTTGGTGCAGCTTTCCGACTTGCATTTGGGGCAAATCCTGGGCGCGGACTTCCTCTCGCGCGCTGTGGCCAAGGTCAACGCGCAAAACCCCGCGATGGTGCTTATCACCGGTGACCTGTTCGACGGGACCGATGGGAATCTGGAGGAATTGGTCGCTCCACTCAATGGCCTAGTCGCGCCACAGGGGATTTATTTCGTAACGGGGAATCACGAAACCTACCTGGGAGTCCAACGCGCATACGCGGCCCTGCAAAGTACTCCGGTGAGGGTTTTGGTGGACGAAAGGGTGGCGATCGACGGCCTGCAAGTGATCGGCATCGGATATCCAGAGCGCGGCCACGCGTTGGATTTTGCGGAGAAGATGGCCAAGTTGCCCGGTTTCGACCCGGCCCTGCCCTCAATTCTGCTCTACCATAGCCCCACCCAAGTCGCGGAGGCCAAGGCGGCGGGAATCGACCTGCAGCTATCCGGACACGTTCATCACGGCCAAATCTTCCCGCTCCAGTTCATTACCCGGCTGATGTTTGGAGAGTATTACTATGGCTTGCACACGGAAGGAGATTACACGCTCTACACCACGAGCGGCACCGGCCTTTGGGGGCCCACGATGCGCACCGGGAACCACCCCGAAATCGTGGTCATTCATCTATAATTCACAATTCGCTTCCGCATTCCTTTCTGAGCCGTTAAAATCTTCTCGATGCGGTCCACCGAATTCATCGCAGCATTGCGAAAAGGCCAGGCGGGGGCGGCGTATTTCCTGCGCGGCCCCGACCGCTTCCTCCAGGAAGAATGCCGCAAGGCAGTGGTGAACTCCCTTCCGGCGGATGCGCGGCAATGGTGCCTGGCGGAACTGGAATTTGCCGCCGGGCAACTTCCCCATGCGCTCGAAGGCGCCGAGCAGATGCCCATGTTGGGCGGCCACAATTTTCTGCTCATTTCCGACCCGGAAGATTTCAAGCAAGCCGGCGACGAGGATGTGGAAGCGCTCCGCGCCTACCTGGAGCGCCCCTCGCCGTTTTCGACAGTGGTTTTTATGGCCACGGAGCCGGACCGCCGCCGCCGCTTCATCCAGTTGCTCGAAAAAAAGGCGCAACTCGTGGAGATGCGTTCGCCTGACCGCCGGGAGGCGGCGGATTGGGCGAAGCAGTTCCTCCAACACGCGGGCGTGGAGATCGCCGGCGGCCTCGCGGAAGAAATCGCCGGGAAGTTTGAAATCAGTCAGGATTCGCGCTCGGCGGCCGGGCCCTCGGCCGTCAACCTGCTCTGGATGCGCACGGAGCTGGAAAAACTGCTGACCGCGCGCCCCGGCATGAAGCGCGTGGAACCTGAAGATTTAGAGGTGATGGTCGCGTTTCGCGAAGAGCATGAGATCGGAAAGCTGCTGCGCGCCATCGGCGAGCGCAAGTGCGCCGCGGCGCTGGCCACGCTGCGCGAGTTGCTGGCGAGCAAAGTGGCGGAAACGCTCATCCTTTGGTGCATTGGCGACTTGTTTCGCCAGGCCGTGCGTGGTGTGTCGAGCTATGGAAACCGCGGCGGCTGGTCGCGGGGCGCGAACCCTTATGCGACCTCGGAGATTGCCCCGCTAACCCAGAAGAATTATCCCCGCGAGGAATTGTTGCAGGCCATGCGCGCCGTGCGCCGCGCGGATCTGGGGATCAAGTCTTCGTGGAAGGATTCCAGAATCCTGCTGGAATTCCTGGTGTGGCAAATCGTGGTGGGCAAGGAATCCGCGGGCGAAGTTGCCCTCGGCGGCGAAGTTCCCTTGCCCGAAAGCTAGGGTTTAGGAATTAGGGATTAGGGATTAGGGGATTGGGATTCGACGAGGGAGTATGTTCAGTTTCTCACAATCGCACGCGGATCGTTGATGGAACTGGAAACACACCTCATTGTTGGATGCAACCTGACTTTTCTGACCCAGGATGAGTTACGAACGGCTTCAAAGGCGATCGGAGAAAAGGGCAAGATGCTCAGTTAATCGGAGCGTTGAAGTCTCGTAAGGAAGCGGCGTAACTCCGAGCCCCTAATCCCCAACCCCTAATCCCTAACCCCTGAATTACGCCAGCGCGTTGAAGGCGAGCGTCAGGCGCGACTTGTAACGCGCCGCGGTGTTGGGATGCAGGATACCTTTGCGGACAGAGTGGTCAATCAGTGTCAGAGTGGGCTTCAGCAGCGCCAGCGCGGCGGCTTTGTCCTTCGTTTTCAACGCGGCGCGGAACTTTCGAATTTGGTTACGTAGCCGCGAAGTATGCACCTGATTCTGTACGGTGTGTTTCTCGGTTTGCTTAATTTGCTTCAGCGCAGATTTGTGGCTTGCCACGGAAACTCCTTTCGTGCAAAATGCAATTCTTCAATCTAGCAGATAGCTCTCCGAAGCGTCAACGGTGAACACACATGAGCATTCCTCCCCTCGGATCCGACCTGCCCATTCTTTTGGATGGGGCCAGGATTGAGGCGCGCATTGCGGAGATGGCCGCGGCCATTTCCCGCGATTACCAGGGCCGGACTCCGCATCTGGTTGGCGTTTTGAAGGGCGCCTGGGTTTTCATGGCAGATCTCGTCCGGCAGATTTCCATTCACTGCACGGTGGATTTTCTGAGCATCCAAAGCTACGGCGCCGGCACCGTGTCCTCCGGTGAAGTGAAGATCACCAAGGACCTCGACGTCAGCATCGAGGGCCGTGATGTGCTGGTGGTGGAAGACATCCTGGACACGGGACGCACCTTCAGCTATTTGAAGGAAGTCCTGGGAGCGCACGACCCGGCCAGCCTGAAGCTCGCTGCGTTGCTCGATAAGCACTCGCGCCGCATCCTTCCCGTCGAGGCGGATTACGTGGGCTTCGAGATCCCCGATGTGTTTGTGGTCGGCTACGGCTTGGATTTTGACCAGAAATATCGAAACCTTGCCGACGTGCGCTATATCCCTTCACCTCAGACGTTGTTTTTGTTCGACAAGCAGACCTCCAGTGATCCCTCATGATCGTAGAAACGCCCTTGCGGGTTCCGGCGCCGGGCAAGCTATAATGACCAGGCGAGTCCGCAACACTCATGGAAGAATTCTCCACACCCCTCATGCGGCAGTACAGCGCCATCAAACAGCGCCACCCGAATGCTCTGCTGCTCTTTCGCCTGGGCGACTTCTACGAGCTGTTTTTTGAAGACGCCGTGGTGGCCGCGAAAGAACTCCAGATAACTCTTACCTCCCGCAATAAGGAGAAAGGCACGGCGATCCCAATGTGCGGCGTACCCTACCACGCCGCCGAGGGTTATATCGCCAAGCTCATCCGGCGGGGCTTCCGGGTGGCGATTTGCGACCAGATGGAAGACCCCCGCGTGGCCAAGAAGCTCGTCAAGCGCGAGGTGACACGCGTGGTGACGCCGGGCACGGCCATTGATTCGCAGGTGCTCGAGCCGCGGGAGAACAACTACCTGGCGTCGGTGGTGTGGCGCAATGGAGCGGCGGGGTTGGCGCTGGTGGACCTTTCCACCGGCGATTTCCGCGCCACGGAGTTCTGTGAGGATGAATCCCTGGCGCGATTGCGCGATGAACTCGACCGCATGCGGCCGAGCGAACTGTTGCTGGCTTCGGGTGCGGCCAATCCGCTCGAGGGTCGGGCGGGTGGCGGCGCGATCGTCACGCAAACGCCGCTCGACGAGTGGGTGTTCGGCGAGGAATACGGCGCGCGCCTGCTGCGCGACCATTTCCGCGTGGCGACCCTGGCGGGTTATGGCCTGGAGGGCCACCCCTTTGCCGTAGCTGCGGCGGGCGCCATCCTCCACTATGTGCGCGAAACGCAACGCGGTTCTTTGACGCATCTCGATGGCATCCGGTTCTATCAACAGCAGGACTCGCTGCTGCTCGATCCCGCCACGCTGCGCAATCTGGAACTGCTGGAGCCGGCCTTCGGCGAATCGCGCGCGGCGACGCTGCTAGGCGTGCTCGACCATTGCGCCACTTCGCTCGGCGCGCGCAAGCTCAAGGCTTGGATGCTGCGGCCGTCGCTCGACCGCGAGGAGCTTAACGCGCGGCTCGACGCCGTCGAGGAGTTGACCAAAAACACGATCGCTCGCGAAGAGTTGCGCCGCGTATTGGCCGCCATCCAGGACCTCGAACGCCTGCTCAGCAAAGTTACTCTGGAAACGGCCAACGCCCGTGAGTTGCTGGCGCTGAAGCAATCGCTGCGCCCGCTGCCGATCCTGCGGACTTACCTGACGCATTTTCAGGCGCGCCGTATCGGCGAATTGCATGGGCAACTCGATGAGCTGGCGGATGTCCACCAGTTGCTCGAGAAGTCGATTCATCCCGAGCCGCCCGTGGTCCTGAACGAAGGCGGATTGATCCGCGCGGGCTTCCACGCGGAGCTCGACGAGCTTCGCGACCTCGGTCAGAATTCCAAACGCCTGCTCGCCCAAATCGAATTGCGCGAGCGCGACCGCACCGGCATCACCTCGCTCAAGGTCCGGTTCAACAACGTCTTCGGCTACTACATTGAAATCTCCAAGGCCAACCTGCACCTGGCGCCGCCGGATTATGAGCGTAAGCAGACGCTGGTTAATGCCGAACGCTTCACCACCCCCGAGCTCAAAGAACTGGAAGCGAAGATCCTGGATGCGGAAGAGCGCAGCCACACCCTTGAGCGCGACCTCTTCACCGGCATTCGCCGCCAGGTGGGCAGTCAGGCCTCGCGCATTCGCCAGACCGCCGCCGTGCTGGCGGAACTTGACGTGCTCGCATGCTTCGCGCATCTGGCCGCCGAGCGCGAATACCATCGTCCGGAATTTTCCGGCGACGCCGAATTGCTCATTCAGGAGGGCCGCCATCCGGTCATCGAACGCATCGTGGAAGAAGGGCAAACCGGCAAGTTCATTCCCAACGATCTCTACATGAATGGCGGCACGGACCTGCTCCTGATTGTCACCGGGCCGAACATGGGCGGGAAATCGACTTATCTGCGACAGGCCGCGCAAATTGCGCTGATGGCGCAGATGGGCAGCTTTGTGCCCGCCGGCCGCGCCAAGCTTCCCATTTTCGACCGCATCTTTACGCGCATCGGTGCGTCTGACAACCTGGCGCGCGGCCGCTCAACTTTTATGGTGGAGATGACGGAGGCGGCGGCCATTTTAAATACCGCCACGCCCCGGAGCCTGGTGCTGCTCGACGAGGTCGGCCGCGGCACGGCCACTTTTGACGGCTTGGCAATCGCCTGGGCGGTGGTCGAGTATTTGTTGACGCACACCCGTGCCAAAACCCTTTTCGCGACCCACTACCACGAGTTGACGGAACTTGCCGACCTGCTGCCGGGAGTGAAGAACTACCATGTGTCGGTAAAGGAATCCGGGTCGAACATCATCTTCTTGCGCAAGGTCGAACCCGGCAGCGCGGACAAGAGCTACGGCATCGAAGTGGCGCGCCTGGCGGGTTTGCCCAACACGGTCATCGAGCGAGCGCGCGAAATCCTGACGCGGCACGAGCAGAGCGAGCACAGCCTGAGCGAGCGCCTGGCAGCCCACAAGGAAGCGCCGGAAGCGGGGCCGGTGCAACTCACCATCTTTACGCCGCTCAACGCCGAAGTAGTGAATGCCATTGAGAATACCGACCTCGACAACCTGAAACCCATCGAAGCGCTCAACCTTCTTGCCGAACTGAAGAAACAGATTCAATCATGAAAGGGCTATCTCCCAGCCCGGCGGGCGAACTCCTGATGCTGCGCCTCGTGGCACCGTGCTGGAGTACTTCGATCGAGCAGCAACTTCGGGCCCTGGAGCCTGGCGGAATTCTTCTGGCGGGGCCATTGCCGCATTCACCGGAAACCCTTTACGAATTGCTCGGGGGCATTTCGCGAAGCCTCCCTGCATCACCCATCCTTGCCCTGGAAGCAGAGAGCGGACCCGCTTAGTGCCTTGCTGCCCCCACTGCCTTCGCCGCGGGCGTTGGCGCAAAAGGGCGCGCGAGTCGTCCGTGAAGCGGGGGAACTGATCGGCGAGGCGCTGAAGGTTCTGGGGTTCAATCCCTATTTCGCCCTCACGCTCGACCTCGCGTCAGGGTTCACGGAGGAATCGCTGGGGGCGAGCACCTTCAGCGCTGACCCGCGCGTGGTGGCAGATTGCGGCGCGTCCTTTGTCGAAGGACTCTCGCGGCACAAGATTCTGGCGTGGGGTGTGTCACGAACACGGGCGAAAGCTCGTGATGCTGTACCGAAGATGGGAGTTGGCCTCTCGGAGCCGACTTGCAGGAGTGGGCTTCAAACCGCCCGGTGCTGCGGCGTTCAAAAGGCGTGGTGGTGAACGACCGGGAAAACGCATCCGATGAGGATGTCAGGTAAGTGTTGGGAAGATGAGCGAAAGCAAACCGTCCGATGACGCATCGTCAAGAATTCAAGGAGCTGTCAGAACTGGGGTCGCCCAAGTGCTCCAGGATCAGTCGGGAGGAGACCTGTTTACTGTCCCGATGGCAGCCGGTGTAAAGGCGGCATGAGCTCAACACAGGCTTCGGTACGGAACGTGAGAACCTCGTTCTGGATGAGAAGGGAAATGACAAATGGCAGACACCATGAGGAAGAATACCGAGGCCAGGGCGAGGGGCGGGGCTGCTCATAGTAGCGAGGAAGCGCCTGTAATGAGCGTGGAGCGAAGGAGCAGCGTTAGCCGGTTGACGAGTGTCGCCAACCTGCTCGGCGGGGATGAGTGACATGACCTCAACGAAACCTTATGGCATTGCGAAACGGGCAGTATGGGAGGCATACCAGCAAGTCAAGGCCAACCGTGGGGCTGCCGGCATCGACGAAGAAACGATCGCCATGTTCGAGCAGAACCTGTCGCGGAATCTGTACAAGTTGTGGAACCGGATGTCGTCGGGGTCGTATTTCCCGCCACCGGTCAAGCAGGTGGAGATTCCGAAGGCAAAGGGCGGCACGAGAAAGCTCGGTATTCCGACCGTGTCTGACCGCGTTGGGCAGACCGTGGTCAAGCGCGCCATGGAACCGATCCTGGACCCGATATTCCATCCGGACTCGTATGGATATCGGCCCGGTAAATCGGCGAAACAGGCAATTGCCGTCACCAGAAAGCGGTGCTGGCAGTATGACTGGGTGGTTGAGTTTGACATCAAGTCGGCCTTCGATCAAATCGATCATGGTCTCTTGATGAAAGCGGTCCGCCGCCACATCAGGGAAGGGTGGATACTACTGTATATCGAACGGTGGTTAACCGCCCCGTTCGAGACGGCGACCGGCGAGCGGGTGCCGCGGGAACGTGGTACACCGCAAGGCGGAGTTGTCTCGCCCATCCTGATGAATCTGTTCATGCACTATGGGTTCGATGCCTGGATGAAACGCACCCATCCATCCTGTCCCTTCGCTCGCTATGCCGACGACGCGGTGGTCCATTGCCGCAGTCGGGAGCAGGAGGAGGCGGTAATGCGATCGATTGCATTGCGGCTGACAGAATGCGGGCTGGCGATGCATCCGGAGAAATCGAGAGTCGTGTACTGTAAGGACAGTAACCGTACTGCTTCCTATTCGCAGGTTCACTTCACCTTCCTGGGTTTCACCTTTCGGCCCAGGCGAGCGCTCAGCCGTCAGAACCGGATATTCACCGGTTTCCTGCCGGGTGTGAGTGCCGACGCTCTGAAGCGCATGCGGAAGGAGGTAAGGGGTTGGCGTATCCCTCGCCAGACGCCAGGGACGCTGGCGGAACTGGCGGCGCAATGTAACCCCGTGATTCGCGGCTGGTGGAACTACTATGGGGCGTTCTATCGGACAGCGATGTACGAACTTTTCCGTTACGTGGATCGAAAGCTCGTGCAATGGGCCAGGCGCAAGTACAAAACACTGTCGCGGCACAAGCGGCGCAGTGAGGCTTGGCTCCGCCAAATGAAGAATGGTTCTCCTCAGATGTTTTTCCACTGGAGCGTGGCCGGGATTGAGGTTGGCTAATGGGAGCCGTGTAAACCGAGAGGTTTACGCACGGTTCTGCGAGAGGCTCAGGGTGCAATTCCCTGGGCCTACTCACCCAAGGCATTTCCCCGGCCTCGCTAGCGCGCCGCCTGCTGCCCGCGGTGAATTGTCAAGCAGCGCGCGGTCAATGGCCGAGTTATGGCGCTCGGACCTTGTCCCCTACCGCGAATTGCTGCCGCGGCTTCCACTTGTCTTGATGAGCGCGGCCGCGTATAAAGCCTACGATTTTAGTTGCCCGCGGTCGGCCGTGCTATCACCTCAGGTTGTGGGGGAATTGCTCCGCGCGAAACTCGGCTATCGCGGCGTGGTGGTGGCCCCGCAGCTTGAATCCGAGGCAGTGCGGGGGGCTCTGGACGTGCCCAGCGCGGCGGTTCAATCCCTCAACGCCGCATGCGACATGCTGCTCGTTGAGAAAGACGAGTCGTGGCAGGCCCTGCGACGAGGCATCGAGGCGGCGCTCGCATCCGGCAAGCTGGGGCGCGAGCGCCTGGAGCAGTCCCTCGCACGCATTCACGGTGCGAAAAAAGGATGGGCGCCGCCGAAAAGCCCGTTCTCGAAAAAAGCCTGGGAACGTCTGGCGGGGCGTTTTGAAGAGTTCAATTCCGGCGCTTGATGACAGGGGAGAAAAAACATTCACCACAGAGCGCACAGAGATCACAGAGAAAGGCCCTTCTGCTCGTAAATGTGGAGATTACGGTTCCTTGGTTTGTTGACCCAAAGTTCCTCTCTGTGCCTGTTCTCCGTGACCTCTGTGCCTCTGTGGTGAAACCCCTTTTGGGGTTGCGGCAGCCGCGCTATGTTAGCATTCGTCAGGGAGGCAAACTGATGAGCGAAGTCTCGGGCCTGATTTTGCCAGAGGAACTTTTGGCGAGGATCGAGCAGGCCGCGCGAGAGCGCGGTCAAAATCCTTCAACCTTAATTGCCCGTGCTGTGGATCTGTTGCTGGAGGCCGAAGCGTCTCAAGCGGAAGAGGCCCGGCGACGGCTTGCCTCGCGCACGGGAAAAACTGTTCCCAACGAGCGCGTCGTGGCGTGGCTTGACACTTGGGGTCTAGACAAAGAGATTCCCCCACCCCAATGCGAATAGAATGGGATGCCCGCGCTACCCTGCTTGCTCTGCGCCCCAGCTTTTCAAATGAGGACATTACCCGTTACGTCTGGCAGTTGACAACGCCTCACGCACGCCCTAGACTTCAGGCATGAATGTATCCCTTGACCCCGCGGTGCAAGCGAAGCTCCTGCGCCTTGCTGCCGAGCGCGGACGTGACGCCGAAGTGCTGGCGCGCGAAGCCATTGAACGCTTTGTCAATTACGACGAATGGTTCGTCAACGAGGTGGAAAAAGGCCTGGCGCAAATCGAGCGCGGCGAGGTCCTGACCCATGAACAGGTGGGGTCGCGTCTCAAAAAGCTGTTGGCCGAAAAGCAGTCCCGCACATGAAGGCCAAGCTTTGCTGGGCCGAGGAAGCTGCCGCTGACCTTGAAAATATTGCCAATTATCTGTTTCAGAACGCCCCCGAACGCGCCGCCGAACTGGTGCGCGGAATTTACAACGCTCCCGCTGGGTTGCTGATGTTCCCACACCGCGGGCGAGCGGGAAGAAAAGAGGGGACGAACGAACTCGTACTTTCGCCGCTTCCTTGGATTGTGGTTTACCGGATCACCGGCAAGAACATTTATGTTGTACGCATCCTACACGGCGCGCAGAAGTGGCCTTGAGGGATCTACCGCCATTTGAATTGCAGAAACTCCAAATGGCGGACGGAGGCCGAATGCAAATCGGCCTGCACAAAATTAAGGAGCGGTAAGGTGGCTCGGCAATCATCACGCGGGTCACGGCTGGTCGTGGGGCTGATTTCCGGCACGTCCATGGACGGCATTGACGCGGCGCTGGTGCGCATTTCCGGCCCTGCGGCGAAACCCCGCGTGCGCCTGGTGGCGTTTGAGACGCTCGCTTACTCAGTGCCGGTGCGCAAAACGGTTCTGCGCATCGCTACCGGGGAAGCAGCGACGGCGGGCGAAATCAGCCAGCTCAATTTTCTTCTGGGAGAGCTCTTTGCGGAAGCGGCGCTGGGCGTCTGCCAAAAGGCGCGCGTCCCACCCGCGCGCCTCGCGGCGATCGGCTCCCACGGCCAAACGATTTATCATCAGGGTGCGCCAACCAGCGCGGACGGCCGGAGCATCCCCAGCACGCTACAAATCGCCGAGCCTTCCGTGATTGCCGAGCGCACCGGTGCGCCGGTGGTGGCGGATTTTCGCCCGGCCGACATGGCCGCGGGCGGCCAGGGTGCGCCGCTGGTGCCGATGGTGGATTATCTGCTCCTGCGCAACGCGCGCAAAGGAACCGTGGCGCTCAACATCGGCGGGATTGCGAACTTCACGGTGATTCCTGCCGGCGCCAAGCCGGAACAGGTTTTCGGCTTCGACACGGGACCCGGAAACATGATCATCGACGGGCTGGTCCGGTATTTTACGAGCGGGCAGGAGGCCTACGATGCCGGGGGACGTTGGGCGGCAAGAGGTCGAGTGGTCGAACCCCTGCTCACCCAAATGCTGCGTCTCCCCTTTTTCGCGCAGCAGCCTCCCAAGAGCGCGGGGCGCGAGCAATTCGGACAGGGATTCATCGAACATTTTTTCCTCGCAAAAGAGCTTTCAACCAATCCCGCAGGGCGAGACCGAATGCTAATCGAACAAATCAACAATCGACAATCGGCAATCGACCATCAGCCTGGCGCACGGCCGGAAGATCTGCTCCGCACCGCGGCTGAGTTGACGGCTCGCACCATCGCCGACGCGCTTGAACGTTTCGTGCCGGGCAAGGTCGCCGTCCATCGCCTGATTATTTCCGGGGGTGGCGCCCACAATCGGTTGCTGGTGGCACGCCTTGCTGAACTCCTGCCCAACTTGCGCGTTCATCAATCCGAGGAGTTCGGACTTGACGTGGACGCAAAAGAAGCCATCGCCTTCGCCGTGCTCGCCGACCGCACGATGCACGGCCTGCCCGGCAATCTCCCCAGCGTGACCGGCGCCCGCCGCCCCGTGGTGCTGGGCAAAATCTCGCGGCCGTGAAGTAAGTTCAACATCAAGGACAGAGCAACCCGCGGAACCAAACGGTATAATAATCCTGCTTCACCTTCCGGAGGAAATGCGATGGCAAGGAATGAGCGCCGTTTGAAAGACCTGGTATCGGTTGGACCGGCGATGCTGCGGGATTTTGAGCTGTTGGGCATTCGCTCGGTTAAGCAGTTGGCCCGGCAAAAGCCCGAGAGCCTTTATGAAAAGCTCCGTCGCATGACCGGCAAGAGCCAGGACATCTGCTGCCTTGATGTTTTCAGCGCCGCCGTGGCGCAGGCACGGAATCCGCAACTCCCCGCTGAGGAATGCCAGTGGTGGTATTGGAGCCGCAAGCGCAAAGCGCGGGATTGATTGACGATGGCCGATTGACGATGGACGAATCTCGGAACCCGTATCCCGTATCCCGAGTCCCGTGTCCCGTTTTACAGCCTCAATCCCAAATGCCACAGTGTAGTGTCCACCATTTCGCGGAGGGAGTAGAGCGTGCGCAGGGTGGGATTGTCCTCGATGGGGCTATCGGGGGCGGGTGAGGGATAGGCAGTGATTCCCAGAGTGCGGAACATCAGCTTAATGCGGTAGAGGTGAAAGCCGTCGCTGACGGCAATGCAAGTGCGGGCATGGCGCTGCATGAGGATTTGCGTGACGGCCCTCACGCTTTCATAAGTAGTATCGCTGCGCGTTTCGGAGAGGATCTTGCCTTCCGCCACGCCCTGTTGAATCAGGTAATCGCGAGCCACGCCGCCTTCGGTAAAGTGCGGATCGCCGCCGCTCCCTCCTGTGGTAATAAGCACCGGAGCCAAGTCACGGTCATCGAGTTCCAGCGCGTGGTCCAGCCGGGCTTTGAACACGGGCGACGGCACGCCGTTGTACTCCGCGGCGCCGAAGACCACGATGGCATTGGCGGGGCGCGCCTCATCGTGCCCGGCCTGCCGACGGATGGCTGCGTAAAGAGACCACTCAGCCCAGGCGCAAGCCAGCAACGCCAGGAAAGACACCAGCAGAAATGCGTAACGGAAGCGCGCAGAAATCAGCCGAGATACTCCTTCAACTCAGACTCGGGGATACCGCCCTGACGCACGATGCGGCCGGTTTCCCCGGTTATTTCGACGACGGTTGAAGCCTGTCCTCCGCGGGTCAGGCCTCCATCCAGAATCAGCGGCAACACGTCACCGATTTGGCAGTCCACCTCGTCCGCGGTCGAGCAAGCCTCCATATCCGAAAGGTTGGCGCTCGTGCCGGTGAGCGGACGCCCCGCCGCCGCGATGAGGGCGACGACAAAAGGCGCCAGCGGCCATCGCAATCCCACCTTGCCGGTGTTCGCGGTAACCTTCAGCGGAATTTGGCGGGAAGCGGGGACCACCAGTGTGAGAGGCCCTGGCCAGAATTTCTGCGCCAGCGTGTAGAACAATTTCGGAGGATTGTGGGCAAGGTCGCCTGCCTGATCGATGGAATCCACCAGGAGAGGAAGCGGACGGTCGGCGGTGCGGCGTTTGATGCGAAAGATCTCACTGACCGCCGCCAGATTAAAGGGGTCAGCCCCGAGGCCATAGAAAGTGTCGGTGGGGAAGGCCACCACCTTGCCCCGCAGAATAAGGCGGACGGTGTATTCCAAAACGAATTCGAGTGAGCTGTTCTCTAACTTTAGGATTTCGGCCATTGAACCGCCGAGCGAGGCACCGTGCAAACTCGGAAAAAGACCCTAACACAAGCATTCCATGGGGTCAAGAACCCAATCGGCTTGATAGTGACTCATTTTGATGCGGACGGGCATCAGCCTTGTTCCCCCGAAGGGGAACGGCCCTGAAGGGGCCGAACCGTCCCACCGCGTCAGGGTCGAGAGCCGAGGGGAAGGCGGGCATCGGCGGGCGCCACAACGCGATCCCCCTTTCAGCCGGGGCAATCCGTCACGCCAGGCGGCGGGAGGGCCCCTGCGGGAGCCTGCCCTCTCCGGATTGCCGGTCGCATATCCAGGACAAGGAAATGTTTCCGACAAAATGTCAAAATACCCTTGACTTAAGCAAGCCGCTAGGTAACAATCTGGCTACCTGCTGTTCAGGTTTATGCTCTCATTTTCCTCATTGAAACGGGGGTGTTGATCGATTGGCTGAAGTTAGACTTCAGGACGGAGAGTCTTTGGAGAACGCGCTGCGACGCTTCAAGCGGAAGGTTCAGCAAGAGGACATCATCAAAGAGATTAAAAAGCATTCCTTCTATCTGAAACCGGGCGAGAAGAAAAGAGTCAAAGCAGCACTTGCTCGTAAAAGGGCTCGTAAAAAGGCCAGACACGAACAGGACTGATCGTTAGTGTGCTGAACTTAAGAGTGGGAAGGGCGAGAACCCGCGCCCTTTTTCACCTGCCGGCATATGGATGCGGGGTGAGGCCCTGTTCAAACAAGGGAGCGAGTCATGGAATACAGGGATAGGGTCCTCAAGTGCATTGATTGCGGCGCAGATTTCGTTTTCACAGCAGGGGAACAACTGTTCTTTGCCGACAAGGGTTTCAAGAATGAACCCAAGCGGTGCAAGCCCTGCAAGTCAAAACGGAGTCAGATGATGAGCGGCCAGGGCTACCAGCGCGTCGAAACTACCACCACGTGCTCGCAGTGTGGTAAGGAGACGACGGTGCCCTTTAAGCCGACTCAAGGCCGGCCCGTATATTGTCGGGAGTGCTTCCAACAGCGCAGGGCTGTAGCTTCCACGGCTTAGTCTTTCCCACTCACACTCAAGGGGCCCCGTTTGAGCGCGGGAGCGTCTCTTGCGGCCGCTGGGACCGGCGGTGAAGTGTCTCTGGCGGCCCACCCACACCTCAGCTACAATTCTTCTTTGAGCATGGCAACCTTTCACATCCTCAATTTTGGCTGTCGCGCTAGCCAAGCAGACGGCGCCGCGTTGAAGCAGCAGTTGCTTCAGGCTGGGCTCCAGGAAGTCGCAAGCGTGGAAGAAAGCGCGGTGGCTGTCCTGAATACGTGCACGGTCACTGCCTCGGCGGACGCGGAAGTGCGTCAGTTCGTGCGCCGAATCCATCGGCGGAACCCACATTGCCGCATTCTGGTGACCGGCTGCTATGCCCAGCGCGCGCCGGAAGAAATCGCCCGGTTGGAAGGCGTCGCCTGGGTGGTAGGAAATTCCCACAAGCATATGGTGGGCTCTTTGCTCAGCCCAACAAGTGAGCCAACCGCCGCGGCAGCGGACACGCTAGGACCATTCGCCAATGCCAAGGAACCCGATTCGGAAGCGCCATCGCTGATCCAGATCCAGGCCCCGAATACCAGTGATAAGTGGCAAGTGACGAGTGACAAGCGAGCCAGCGGCTCGGTTCAATCACCCGATCACCCGATCACCCGATCACTCGATTCCCCAGACTCCGGACCTCGGGCTTCGGACGCGGCGCATGTGTTTGTGGGCGAGATCACGGAAGAATTCCATTTTGCGCCCGTCTTCGCTGACGATCGCACGCGCCCCACGCTGAAAATCCAGGATGGCTGTGACGCGCGCTGCTCCTTCTGTGTGATCCCCGCGGTGCGCGGCCAGAGCCGCAGCCTGCCACCGGAAAAGGTGCTGGAGCAGGTCCGGCAACTGGAACAAGCCGGTTATCAGGAAGTGGTGCTTTCGGGGATCAATCTGGGCGGCTACGGGCGCGACCTGGACCGGCGAATCAATTTCCTGGGAATGGTGGAGCGCATCCTGCGCGAAACCTCCATCGCGCGCATCCGCATCAGCTCGATTGAGCCCATGGACGTCAGCCCCGCGCTGATCCGCCTGGTAGCGGAAGAGCTGCGCATGGCGCAGCATTTCCACGTTCCGCTCCAAAGCGGATGCGACCGCATCTTGCGGCTGATGAACCGGCGCTACTGGACCAAGCAGTATGCCGAGCGCCTATTGGCCATCCACGAGCAGGTTCCCAACGCTGCGATGGGCGCCGACGTGATGGTGGGCTTCCCCGGCGAGACCGCTCAGGACCACGCCGCCAGCCTGCGCTTCATCGAATCGCTCCCTTACACCTACCTGCACATCTTTCCCTTCTCGGCCCGGCCGGGCACTCCCGCCTCGACCGCCGCGGCGCAAGTGAACGGCCGCGTGGCGCGCGAGCGCAGTCAGGAAATCCGCGCCGTCATCGCCGCCAAACGCCAAGCCTTTCTCGCCGCGCAAGTGGGACGAAGCGTTCCCGCTCTGACCCTGGACGAAGTGGAAGAAGGCGCCCGCGGGGCGCTGACCACGAACTACCTCAAAGTCGTGCTGCCAAGTTGCGAGGTTTCCCCCAACCGGCTGATCGATGTCGCAGTCGGACGCATCACGTCCGGCAAGCTATTTGGGTACGTGGCAGAAAGCAGTAGGCAGCAGGCGGAGCGCCGTAGGGAGTAAGCACTAGCCTACAAATCAGGCCACGCGACATCCGCTCAGGGGTGGTCTGAGCGCTGCTGGCCCCTGACCCCTGTTCACTATCCACTGCCTTACTCATACCTCAAGGCCGCCATGGGATCGACCCTCGTCGCGCGGCGCGCGGGGAGGTAACATGCGCCGAAGGTCACGATCAAAAGCAAGATCGTAACTGCGGCATAGGCAAGCGGATCAATCGGGCGGACACCATAGAGCAGGCTCTGTAGAAATCGTGCCAGGCCCATTGCCGCACCGATGCCAATTAGCACGCCAAGTGCAACCAGTCGAATACCTCGTCCCAGAACAAGGCCCAGCACCTCGACCGGCGAGGCTCCCAGGGCCATGCGGATTCCCACCTCGTGCGTGCGCCGCGCTACCTCGTAGGCAAGGAGTCCGTAGAGTCCGATGCAGGCTACGACCAGCGCCAGCAGGGCAAAGGCTCCCGAGAGCCACGCTACCAATCGTTCCTGGAATATCGCCTGGTTGATTTGCTCCGTTTGCGTCATAAGGTGAGAGATCGGCAGGTTGCTGTCCACGCTCCTCACCGCGGCGCGGATGGAAGGAACCAGCGCCTTGGGGTCGGAAGCCGTGCGGACTTCAACTGTCCCGCCGCCAAGTTGCATCGGGCGGTAGAGGGTCGGTTCGATCTCCTCACGCAGGCCATAGTACTTTGTATCTCCCACCACCCCGACAATCTCCACGCTGGGAGGCTTTCCTTTCTCCAGGCTGATCAACTGGCCAATGGGGTTTTGCTGACCAAAGAAGCGCCGCGCGAAGGCGTGATTCACAATGACAAAGAATCGCCGCACGGGGGTCTGCTTCACCATGGCAACATTCGTTTTCTTCTCTGCTGCCAACTCGAAGTCGTGTGCGTTGTAGGTTCGCCCGGCGAGTAGCGGGATGCGCATGGTCTCAAAGAAGTTCGGACCCACATAGAGAACGTCAACGGAAGGAGATTGGTCCGGTTCATTGGCGAGGTAAATTTCCTCCCTCCCGTACGCGCCACTCAGCAGCGGAACCCCCGAATACCCGACCGAAGTGACCCCAGGAACCGCGCCAAGGCGCCGCTGCAACTCGCGGGACAAACTCGCGAGGCGCTCGCCTTTGTAACCATTCAACTCGGGCTCTACCATGAAGAGCATGACGTTGTGCGCATCAAAGCCCATATTCATGGTGGCGAGGTTGATGAGGGTGCGCGCCAGCAGCGACGCGCCCACCAGGACGAGAATCGAAAGGGCCACCTGGGCGACCACCAGCACGTTGCCCACCCCGAATCTCCGGCCAATCAGGGCGGTACCCGAAGGGCTGAGGGCGCTTTCCTTCAGCGCCGGAGCCACGTTAATTCGCGTGCTACGCAGGGCCGGGGCAAGGCCGAAGAGAATCCCCGTGAGGGTGGCAATGGCCATCGTGAAGCCGAGGACCCTCCAGTCGGGATGAACGTTGATCTCCAGGGGAGCATACCAGTTGGAGGAAAGAAAGGCGGCCAAGGAACTCGCTCCCAGGTAGGCAAAACCCATACCGAGCAACCCGCCCGCCGCCGCCATGATGAGGCTCTCGGTAAGAAGCTGGCGAATAATTCGCCAACGCTCCGCCCCCAAAGCGAAGCGCATCGCAAACTCCTTTTCGCGTGCAGCCGTCCGCGCCAGTGTCAAACTCGCCACGTTGGCACAGGCAATCAGCAGCACCAGCCCCACCGCTGCCATCAGCAGGAAAAGCGCATCCCCGAAGCTCTGCCGAAGAGTAACCAAGCCGCGTGCAAAGCTGATTAACTCAAGGTGCGGTGAGTCTTCCTGTTTCAACATAGGGCTTCCACCGCTCGTGACGCCCCGAGTGAAGATGACCTGAGCCGCCGCCTCCGCTTGTGCGATCGTAACGCGGGGTTTAAGGCGGGCGCCTGCCATCAGCCACCAAGCAGCCGCATCTGTCGTTTTCGCCCATTGGTGGACCGCCAGGTTTTGAGCGGACAGTGGCAGCCACATGTCAGGCACGATTCCAGGGTCAAGGCCGAGAAACGCGGGCGGCGCGACGCCCACCATGGTGGAGGGGACGCCGTTCACCACGATCGACTTCCCGACCGCGGAGAGCGCCCCACCGAACTGTCTTTTCCAATAGCTGTAGCTGAGCACGACGGCGGGAGAGGCATTGGCTCTTTCATCGGAGGCCCCTAGCAGACGGCCAAAAGCGGCGCGAATTCCGAGGGCGGGGAAAAAATCTCCGGAAACAAATTCGCCATCAGCGAAGCTCGCATTCCCATCGATGTTTACTCCGAGCTGTGAGCCTGGACCGAATGCAAAGACGGCAGCGAAAATATCCTTCTGGGCTCGCATCTGCTCGAACACGGGGTAAGAAAACGAGCAACCCGTGTAGAGGGGTTCTTTCGGATCACTGGCCCTACTTGGGCAGCCGCTCCACCCATAAGAGGAGTTCGTTTTGGGTATCTGGTGGGCTTCCCATGTGAAAACAACGAGATGCTGCGGATCGGGAACCGACAACGGACGGAGCATCACGGAGTCGATCAAACTGAAAATAGCCGTGTTCGCACCAATGCCAAGTGCGAGGGTGAGGATGGCCACCGCCGTGAAGCCGGGATTCTTGGCTAACATGCGCAGGCCGAAGCGGAGGTCTTGCGCGAGGTGGTCCCACCGGAGCCAACGGCCCGATTCGTAGAAGCGCTCCTCGGCCCGGGTGACGTTGCCGAAGGCGCGCCGCGCCGCCCTGCGAGCTTCTTCTTCGCTCAAGCCTTGCTCTTTCAATTGCTCCGTTTCGAGCGCGAGATGCGCTTCGATCTCCGCGTGGAAGTCGCTCTGCTTGCGTTTGCGCCAGAACATCGCCTTACCCCCCCAAGAACCGTAGCTCTTGTACGTTCGGGCTTTCCCTTGTACCTAGCCGGTATTTCTCACCACATGCATACGGACCGAGTTTTCGGAGTGCGGCGGCTCGACGCCGCTTTCCTCCGCCGCGACTCGTCGCGGCCCTTCGCGGACCGCTGACAAGTCCGCGGTAGAAAAAGCGGCAGCGAGCTGCCGCACTCCGAAATCTGGCTCCTTGCGCCCGCACAAGCTGTTTGCGGAACGCGAGAGTAGCCGCCAGGGGCGGCGCGCCCCCCTGCCAGCCACTGTTCTCTCTTCACTGTTCACTGCCTTACTCGTACCTGAGCGCCACCATGGGATCGACCTTGGTCGCCCGGCGCGCGGGGATGTACGCAGCAAGCAACGCCACAATCAGACTAACGAGGCAGCAGAGGCTGAAAACCACCGGGTCCCGAGGTTGGACGCCGTACAGATAACTCGCCATGAGCCGGGTAGTAGCCCAGGCAACCACCAGACCCATAACAATCCCTGCCCCGGCGAGCCTGACGCTACCTGCCAATATGAATACCAGTACTTCGCGCCGTTCCGCGCCAAGCGCCATGCGGACGCCGATTTCGTGTGTGCGGCAGTTCACCACAAAGGCGGCGACGCCATACAAGCCGACGGTGGCCAGGAACATCCCTAGCACGGCGAGGATCCCGATCAGTAGCGCCGACATTTCATCTTGCCAAAGGGCGGCATGCATGAGCTGTTTGAGCGTTATGGCCTCAAAAATGAGTGCCCCGTTGTCCAGGGCGCGGATCTCGCGCTTTACGGGAGCGATGATCGTCCGAGGGTCACCCGTAGTCTCGATGAGAAGGGTTCCCTCTCCATAAGGCACTTGGGCGTAGAGGAAGTATCCGTAGGGCGCGGGGGGCTCATGAATCTGTTCGTTCCTGCCATCCTCGACCACGCCGATAATCTCGTAGTCCCCCTTCGCGACAAATCCACCTTGAACCCTCACCGCATGTCCGATGGGATCTTCACTGGGCCAGAAACTACGCGCCATAGTTTCATTGATGAGGATGGCTCGATGACGGCTGGCCTCATCCTCCCCGGTGAAGTCCCGGCCTCGCAGGATGCGCGCGCCTACCGTGCGAAAGTAATTAAGCCCCACCGAATTGTAGTGGAGCATGAGGAAATCATGCCCCGGCGGAAACTCGACTCCCGGAAGACTAACTTTTGCCTGCACCCCGCCGCCGGACTCACTGAGCGGAATACGCATGGCATAACCTGCCTGCTTCACTCCTGGAAGACCCTTGATCCTTTCCACGACGGGTTTCCAAAAGCCCATCACGCCCTTTTCTCCGCCATTTGAGGCCGCCAGATCGATCGTCAGCAGCTTCTTTCCCGGGTCAAACCCCGGATTCGTTCTGGCAGCAAGTGTCAGGCTTTTTAGTAACAGTCCCGCGGCAACTAAAAGGACCACCGACAGCGCCAGTTGTCCAACGACGAGAAGGTTGCGGCCGATAAGTCTGTGATTCTCCCCTGCCGGGCCTTCTTCTCCACCCTTGAGCGTTGAGAGAAGGTCCGTCCTGGAACCGTGCCAAGCGGGAACCAGTCCCGAAATCACCGCGGCCATCAGTGACGCAAAAAGCAATAGGCCAAAGCTCGGTGATCAACCCGAATATCGAAGTGAACGGGGAAAGGACTTGGCGGCAATAAGACGGATTGAAGGGAGACCAGATATGCGGTCAAGACCAGGCCGACCCCTCCTCCGATTAACGCAAGAACCAGGCTCTCTGTAAGGAGTTGACGCAACAGCCTGCCTCGGCTTGCGCCCAGTGCTTTGCGCATGGCCAATTCCCGCCGCCGGGCCTCCCCCTTCGCCAGGGCCATACCCGCCACGTTTGCGCAGCAGATCACCAGAACTAGACCCACCGCTGCCAGCAACTCGGCGCTCAGTCTGAGCACTTCTGGAAACTGCTCGGCTTCCGACGTGAGCTCGAGATTCAATCCTTTGTCTGTCTCCGGGAATGACGCGGAAAGCCGGCGGGCGATGGTGCCAAATTCGGCCCGAGCTTGGGCCATGGTCTCGCCCGGTCGCAGACGGGCGATCAAGTCGTAATCGCGGTTATCTCGCTGCGCCAGTTCTTCTTTCCCCACCCAGCGATCAGCGGGAAAATACACGTCCGTGGTGTCGCCCTTTTGTAGGCCCCTAAACCACTGGGGAGCGACTCCGACGATCGTCACATCTCTCCCATCGAGCCTGACCAACTTGTCGACGGCATCGGCTTTGCCGCCAAAGCGCCTCTGCCACAGCCCGTAGCTGATCACGGCGGTGGGGTCCTTTCTCGTGCTCTCGATCTCAAAGGTGTGGCCCAGCACGGGGGAGACCTCAAGAACCGAGAAGAAATTCTCCGAGACATTGTCGGCCCTGAGCATCTCCGTGACGTCGTCCACCGTAAGAAAAGCAACGTGCCGGGAAATGGCCACGATGCCCTTGAACACTGCTGCCTGGCGGCAAATATCCTGGTAATCAGCAAAGGAGGAAGGACCAAAAGGCAGCGACCTGATCATGACCAATTGCCGGGCATCTTTGACCGGCAGTGGACGCAGGAAGAAGCCATCCACCATGCTGAAAAAGGTAGTGTTAATGCCAATCCCGAGGGCTAGAGAAATCACCGCGACGGCGGTGAAGCTGGGGCTCTTGCGCAGCATGCGCAGGCCGAAGCGGAGGTCTTGCACGAAGTGGTCCCACCCGAGCCAGCGGCCCGATTCGTAGAAGCGCTCCTGGGCCTGGGTGACGTTTCCGAAGGTGCGCCACGCCGCCGTGCGCGCCTCTTCTTCACTCAAACCCTGCTCTTTCAGTCGCTCGGTTTCGAGCGCGAGATGCGCTTCGATCTCTGCAGCGAAGTCACTCGGTGTGCGCTTTCGCCAGAACATCGCCTTAACCCTCCCCAGCCTCGGGTCCCAGAACCCGCCCGATGGCCGCCGCCAGTCGCCGCCACTTGGTTGTTTCTTTGACGACTTGTTTGCGGCCCAGCCTCGTAAGTGTGTAGAAGCGCGCCTTGCGGTTGTTCGTGGAGGTCCCCCACTCGGCGGCGATCCAACCCCGCTCTTCCAGGCGCTGAAGCGCGGGATAAAGGGCCCCGTGCTCGACCAGCAGTTCGTCCTCGGACGTCTGCTCAATGGCGCGCGCAATGCCCTGCCCGTGCTGCGGGCCGAAGATCAGCGTCCGCAGGATCAGCAGGTCCAGCGTGCCTTGTAAGAGTTCCAGCCGTTCTTTTTCCTTTTGGGTAGACATATAACCCAAGTATCCACACCTTGGGTAAGATGTCAACCCAAAAAGTTATGCGTCAGGCATCCGCGCCCCCCCCTGCCCCTGCTGCCCGGCAGGCGCCTTGGGGCGGGCGCGAAAAGCTCACAGGAAAAACTCGGAACGGCATCGTGTTCTCCGGTGGACAATCGGCGCGCGTCACGCATAATAGAGGCGTGCAAACTGCTGTCGCCCTCATTTCCGCAAGTTCATTCCTGTGGAGAAGTCCTTATGGATTTTTCACTTGGCTACTGTCCTGACGGTGAAGCACGCCTGGAAAGGCTGCGCTCGCTCTACACGGAACGTCCGCAAGACATGATCTTTGCCCGCATGGAGGTGGAAACCCATGCGCTGCGAAAGTTTGCGGCAAAGTATCCGCCGGGTTACACCGACCGCCCGGACCTGGCGCAACGCGTGGCATTCTGGGATGAGTTATTGGCGGAGCGGGCGGCGATTCACGATGACTCCATTCCGTCTGCCTACCTGAGTGAAATGGACCAGGGGCTGTACGGCGGCATGGTCGGCGGCAAAGTACAGTTTATGGCGCATCCGGAAAATGGTTGGATCTCGTCGATGGTTCCGCCCATTTTGGAGGATTGGGCGGGTCTCGCCGAGCTGACGATCAATCACCAATCGCCGTGGTACCGTTTCTATCTCCAAGAGCTGGAACTGTTCCGCGCGGCGAGCCAAGGGAAATTCGGGATCAGCCATTTCATCCTGATCGACGGCCTAAACTTTGTTTTCGAGCTTTTCGGCGCCACGCAGACTTATATCGAGTTGGTGGACCGCCCGGAAAAAGTGCGCGAGGCGATTGAGTTCGCTTACCAGTTGAACGTCGATGTGCAGCGGACCTTCTTTCAACACACGCGGCTGCTGGCAGGTGGCACTTGTAGCAACATGGTGGAGTGGATTCCCGGGCGCGTTGTATCCGAGAGCGTCGATCCCTTCCATATGACTTCTATCGATTGTTTTGAAGGATGGGGACGTGAGCCGGTGGAGCGAATTCTGGCGGCGTTTGATGGCGGCGTGGTGCACATCCACGGCAATGGGCGCCATCTCCTGGAAGCCGTCTCGACCCTGCGCGGGCTCAAAGCAGTTTTGCTGGCTGACGATCTCCACTTTCCGCCCGCGTTTTCAGTCCTCGGCAAGCTCCGGCGCCGGCTGGGAGACCTGCCCGTGGTGGTCAACGCGGAGTTTCCAGATTTTAACGCGGCGCTCGAATCGCACCAGTTGGAAGGCGGCGTCCTCTATAAGGTCCAGCACGTACCGGATGTGGATACGGCAAACTGCACGATGGACCAGGTGCGCGCATACGTGGTGTGAGTGGCCGGCGCGCGAGGGCGCCGATTACGACCCGCGCGCGGCACGCTTCATCAGGATCAAGTCGGAGTAAGAGAGCGGGACGATGTGCGCCGGGGAAATGGCGAAAAGTTTCTGGAACTTGGCGGCTTGGGCGCGGACTTTGTGAATGTCCCCCGAGCGTGTCATCGCTTCGACTTCCACGAATGTTCCCAGGCCGCGAACACGGTCGAGGTGAATCTTGACGTTGCCCACGAAATAGATCTCGCGGCGTTTGTCCACCACGGCCAAAACCCCCAGGGCGCGCGAGAGAATTGCCCGCACGGAGTTCCGGCGCGGCAAAAGCATCATCTCCACGGTGGAGCGCCGGGCGTGCGCGGAGTTGGTGCGCTGGTAAAAGATCAGGGAGTTTTCGAGGCGCCCTTCACGGACCTTCAACCGCCCCGAAGGAACGCGGAAGTAGGTGTCAACCTGGCGGTCGGTTCCCAGGAAGCGCGCGCGCAGGCGCTTGAGGGTAGCACGGACCTGAGCTGCGTCGTGGAGATGAGCCTTGAATTCGAAGTTGAGGAGTTTCATGGGTGCGAATCCTCGCATCGACGGAAGTACAGAAGACTTCCTGATGGCCGCGACCAATCGCGTGGTAAGCCATCCTGCCCGGGCGACCCAGGGTCGCATCTAGGCAGACTGGCAAGATTAGGGCATTATTCTCTCACTACCGCCGCATGATGAAAACGAAATTGCGAACCCGCTGGGACGTCACGCCGCGCGAGGCCGTGCGCCTGCAACAGACTTGGCGCGAGCGCGTGGAAACAGAAGACCGGTTCGGGCCCTTGCATTATGTGGCAGGAGCCGACTTGGCGTTTGACCCGGAAACCAACCTGGCCTTCGCCGGCGTGATTGTGTACCGGTTCCCGGAACTCGAAGAGGTCGAGCGCCGAATGGCTCGGCGCAAGCTGCGTTTCCCTTACGTGCCGGGGTTGCTTTCCTTTCGCGAAAGTCCGGCTCTCCTTGCCGCCTTCGCGCGCCTGCGGGTTTTCCCGGACGTGATCCTGATCGACGGGCACGGCAGGGCACACCCCCGGCGCTTTGGCATTGCCTGCCACCTCGGCCTGCTTCTGGACCGGCCCACCATCGGCTGCGCCAAGTCAATCCTGGTGGGCGAAACGGTGGGGCCCGGCGCCCAGGCTGGTTCCACGGCCCCGCTGGTCGACCATGGCGAAACGGTAGGGGTGGTGCTCCGCACGCGTGACCAGGTGAGGCCGATTTACGTCACTATCGGACACCGCGTCTCACTGGAGTCCGCCGTGCGCATCGTGGCCCAGTGCGCGGATGGGTTCCGCATTCCTAAACCAACGCGCGAGGCGGACCACTGGGTGCGCGATCTGCGGCGAGCATACCAAAAGTCATCAGTCATCAGTTTTCAGTCGTCAGTAAAATCGTCCCGTCGTGAGGCTGCTACTGAGAACTGATGACTGACAACTGACCACTGTTTGAGGTGAGCCGATTTGTATGTCCTCAATCTCTTTGGAAAGTGAGCGCGTCGGCCTGTGCTTCTTTTGTCAGCATACGCAGCTTGTACGCACCGACCGGGGTTCAGTTTTTTATCAATGTCTACGCGCGGCGACGGACCCGAGATATCCCAAGTATCCTCGCCTCCCGGTTCTCCATTGCCCAGGCTATGAGGTGAAAGAGGAGCCGCCGGAATCGTTCGCTTAGTCGGCTTCGCTCGCCGCGGGTTTGGAAGGGGGGCTGAATAGGTTTCGGAAAAGCTCGCAGTGTTTTTCCGCAGCCTCATCAGCCTTTCCGGAGGGACGATGGGAGGTCGCGCTCTTGTGAGGCAATCGGGTACAATATGAACAAAGGCGCGGCGGCGCACCCGGAACCTGAATGGGCGCCACGAGGAGGAATGATGAACTTTCCGGTGCAAGCTGCAGACGTCAAGGTCATTCACGGACGCAGCACAGGACTTCAGGTAGTGTGCACGTGCGGTTGCGTCAATTTCAATTACCTTGACCCGCAGGACACCCTGTGGAGATGCCGGAACTGCCGCAAGGTTCTGAGTAACGACTTCCCCCGCCTGCTCGAGAGCGCCGTGGCGCTGCAAAAACCGGTGGCGGCGGCCGAAGCGGCAGCCGCGCCGCCCGCGGCCAGCACTGCTTAGACCATCGTTGCTGTTTTCATGCCTCCAGCCCCTGCCCCCCTTGGGGCAGATCTTACCGACCTCTGAAAACTGAGAACTGAAGACTTGCCTCTAATGAATCGCCGGGGCGAGGGGCGGGATGAGCGCGTAGCCGGGGCGCGTTTGGTATTGATGCAGGTATTGCTGATATTCCGGCGTGCTCGGGAGCTGATCGCTTGGGCTCGGCGGGTAATTGGACATTCTGCTAAACGGCAGGGGTTCGACGGTCCAGGCGAAAGCGGTGTTGGGCTCACCGTCCTTGGCGTAGCCGCGCAAGTCGAGGAAGAAATCGCGCCTCCATCCTGGCTTTACGGCAGGCAGGGCGCGGGGGCTAAACTCCACTGTCATCTCGTCGCCCGTGGCCATCACCACCATTTGATCGTCGGCCCGCGCCAGCAGCTTCTCGACGGACCCATAGCGCGTGTAGTGGCCCCGCAGGGGGTTCCACGGCGCCGCAGCCATGACCTGCTGATAATCGAAAGCGTCAGGCTGAACGTGCTCGGGGTCGCTCGCGAGCGCCGAAAAGCCGCGGTAGTGCAGGTCCGCAGCGATGAGGGGCAAGGCGATGGGCGCGGGCGCCGGAGCTTCATGGGTGGTGAAGAAGATCTGATCCCAGTACACGCAAAGATTGGTCACGATCCGCACGTGGCGATCAGCGGAAAGGAATTTGCCTGTCAGGTCCACGCGCATCGTGCGATGGGTGCCGCTCGGCAGTCCCATGTCGGCGATGACCGTCACCCACTCTCCCCTCGCGTCGCGAACCTGTAAATAAGGCGAGATCATTTGCAGTTGCCGGTTGGATTCGAGAGCGCGCGCGCCGTTGGAATCCGTCCAGAAAACCCAACCGTTGAGCCACAGACTTACGGGTGCATTCGCGGGCAACTCCCCCAAGTCGAGCGTGAGCGAGTGCAAATCCGCCATGCCGAGAATACGGTTGCGCGCAAAGCCGGTCGGATAGAGGCCATCTTGTTTCAAGAGCAGAGGCAGCACGTCGTGGCCCTGATCGTCCACGGCCGACACCGGAAAGCTCTTGTCGTGCACTGCGTAAAGCGTGGGGGGGCCGGGATTGGTGGCGTAAATCTCGTTCGCGTAGATCTCTTCGCTGGTGGGATGATCCACGGCGACAAGTTTGGCTTGGTCGAAGAAGTCGGCCTCGCGCATCTCATCGGTCAACTGAAAAACGTAGTCGCCCTTGGAATCAGGCAAGAGGTTGGGCAAGCGGACAAGTTCCTCGGGGAAAGGTTTGACGCGCGTGCCGTCGGGCGCGAGTTCGCCGAGCGGGCCGACTCCCAGCACGTCGGTCACATAAACGAACCTCCGTCCATCCCACGCGTACAGGAACGGACAGGAGCTCGCCAGGCGCTCGGATTCGCGAACCTCAATCTGTTTGTCGGTCGCCACGTCGATCCAGTTCTGCACTACGGCATTCGGCCAGGTGACGCGGATGACATCAAGCTTCGCAAGGTCACCGGTAAAAACGCGCACGGGGCTGTTGGTGACAATCACCTTGTTGTAGTAGTTGCCCGCCTTGAATTCCACCACACTGCCGATTCCCCGGCTGTTGCTCTTGTAGCCGTTCATCTTCACTTCCACCCAGTGCGCGGGCGCGCCCTCCTTCTCAAAGGCGCGCAGCTGGCCGCTACGGGTCATGGCGAGCAGGTCGAGCTTGCCGGGATTCTCCAGCCATGTGGGTATCAGCGAGGTGAGCGTCGCAGCGTCGCTTACCGGAAACGCGATCGACCCTTCCCGAAATCGCCCCTCATGGTTAACCAGAAAGTGAAGCCTGCCCTGCCCGTCGGCCGCCAGGAGATCCGGAAAGCTGTCGCCGTTCAGGTCAGCCACGGCGCCGCGGAAGGTGAAAAAGCCGGACGGCGCGGGAATGGCCGGCGTCGGCGCCGGTGAGAATTTCCAATCGCGCTGGTTGAGCAGCACTTGATACCCAGCCAGCGACCAGACGGCCAGGTCGAAGTAACCATCGTGGTTGAAATCGGCCACCTGCGCGTCGAGCACCACCGTCTTCGCCAGCGGCGCGCCCGTTTCCCGGTGGAACACGAACTTGTCCTCACCCTGGTTCTCGTAAAGCAAGGGGGGGCCATCATCGCGAAACAGAAAAAGATCGGTGTAGCCGCGGTTGGTGAAATCGGCAAACACCGCTCCGCGCATTCGCCCCCTGGCCGAACCGAGGCCGGCGGCAGAAGTTTTCTCGGTGAACGATCCGTCGCCGTTATTACGATAGAAGTGCATCGTGGCGCCGGAGAAATCGTTGGGAAAGGTGAAGGGGTCCTTTTGCGGAGGCTGATTGAGGTTGGTGTAGGCAGTGATGGCGAGGTCCAGGAAGCCGTCGTTATCGGCGTCAAACAGCACGGCGCGGGTGTCAAGTTCGCCGGGCTCGGGCTTCAGCCCCGCTTTCTCCGTATCATCTTGAAACACGCCATCGCCAGAGTAGTGATAGACCTTCACGCCGTCGAGGCCGGCTACAAACAGGCTCAACTTACCGCAGTTGTCAAAATCGGCAAACGTGGCGGACAGGCTCGCGCCCGGCCCCGCGACTCCCGCCTTCTCCGTCACGTCGCTAAACGTGCCATCGCCATTGTTGTGAAAGAGATAATTCCTGGCGGAAGGAATCACCACGTAAAGATCGGGACGGCCATCATTGTCGTAATCCCCCACGGCGATGGAGGGGCCGAAAAGCGGGACGAGATTCCGCCGGGCGAATTCGAGCGAGTATTCAGCGGCCTTGATGGGCTGACGCGGATCGAAGGCCACCGCACTTGCCAGAGGAAGGGCGAGCCCGAGCTTTTGGGTGATTTCTGCAAACGTGACCTTTTCCAGGCCCGCGATGCGCGCGATTTCCACGGGCGGCGTGGACGGCGCCAGGATGGTTCCGTACTTGCCGCCTTCCAGCGCCGGGTCCTGAAGGGAAATATTCGGAACCTTGTCGCGAAATCCTTCCCACTGTTTCAGTGCCTTCTGGGCCTCTTCCTGGCGCTTCATACGAACGAGCGCGGTAAAGCTGCGGAAGAGCGCGGCGACGTAAAAGTTCTGGGCACGGCCAAAACCCATCTCGATGACGTGATGGTAGGCGTCCAGGGACTCGTCCAGTTTTTTATCGGCGAAATATACGGTTCCCAAATTAAACCATGTCGGGGGGTCCTGGGAGTCAACGGCGATGACCCGTTGCAGAGCCGCTTCGGCGTCCGGATTGCGAAGTTCGCGCTTATAAAGGATGCCCAGATTGTAATCGGCGGCCACGAGGTGTGGATCCATCTGCTGGGCGGTGGTCATTTCGCCGAGCGCGGCGTCCAGTCGGTTCGCCTGCATCAGCGCCAAGCCCAGGTTCAGATGATCGGCGGCGGACGCTTTTCCGGAAGCCACCACCCTCTGAAATTGCTCGATCGCTTCGATATACTTGCCCTGCTCAAAATAGGCCTTGCCGACGTTGCGGAAGGTTTGCAGCGGCACGGACGGCGCCGTCACAACTGGCTTCGCCGCGTGCGAGCCGGACCTTGAGCCCGTGGGCCGGGTTTGCGCAAAGAGGAAAAAGGCGGCGAGGATTGAGGCCGAACTTATTATCAGGCGAAAGATCGAAACATAGGTGGATCGTTGCATTCTGTCTCTCAGGTTTGCTGAGCTTAGCCGGCCTTTCTCACCACGATGGGACACTTCTTGGATTGCCACCGAAAGGGCTGGGCTCCCGACATGTCGGGACACGCGCCGCCCCTCCCTTCCAAACCTGGGGTGAGAAATCCGGCTTAGGACACTCCGCAGGATTGCAACCAACCGGCTATTATACATTGCCGGGTGAGGACCGCAAAGAACCCTTCACAGGCGAGTACCAGGATTTCTTGACCGGCTTTGTGGCCGCCGATGGAGATGTGTGGGGACGCCCCGTGGGTGTGGCCGTCGCGCCTGATGGCTCGCTGTTGGTTACCGACGGTGGCGGCAACTGCATCTGGCGTTGTGATCTATGTAGGACATTGACGCCGAGCGGGGGCAAGGAGCTAACGCGCGATCCATGCCCGTTCGGGAGGCTACCATCGCGCCGGGCGGTCGGTGACGAGTTCGGGATGCTCACGCCGGAAGGTCTCCGCAATGTGGCACGACCAGCAGACGGGCTTGTGGGTAGCGAAGATTTCCGGCAGATTCTCGGCGGGCACATCGCCCCAGCTCACGGTCTTGCCATCGGGGGCCAGTAAAGCGGGCATGTGACCGGTCCATTCCGCGACGCTATCCACCGCCTTGTGGCAATAGACGCAGACTTTGCCCTGGTACCATCCCGCCACGATGTTGCGAACCAGACACCCCTGCCCCAAGGCTTCGACCTGCGTCAGGCAATCCTGGGCGCAGTCCTGCTTCTCCGGCCAACGCGAACAATCCTGGAGGCAGAAATAAGTTCCACCCCGAAAAGCCTTTAAGCCTGCGCCTTTGGCGTCCAACTCCACTGCCGCGGCACAATGGGTCTCAGGGCAGGTCACCAGGCGTTTGCCCCGTGCCCGCAAATAGGCTCGCACGCCTCTGACCGACGCGAAGACCGTTACACATAAGGCGAGGCCTGAAAGTGACAAAATCAACACAACTATAAAGGTGCCCATGTGCGCCTCCTTCCACGTACACTGCAACATGAGCAAATCCACACCCAAAATAAGTTTCAGATGTTAGGTTCAGGTGTCGGGATTTTGCGCTCCCGCCACGCTGCTCTGACCCCTACCGGCCACAGCTTCGTACCTGCGGAACCCTGCCGGGTGTATAATAGGGGCCGCCGAAGATCCCCCTCGCCCCCTCGTCCAGACGATGACGGCGGAGTGTATTAGTGTGATTCTACAGGCCGTCGATTCCTAAGGAGTGTGCCATGAAAGGTAAGCCGGAAGTGTTGCAAGTTTTGCAGGGAGCTTTAACCGATGAGTTGGGTGCGGTGCACGGATACATCCTCCACGCTGAGATGTGCGAGAGTTGGGGTTACAAGGTGCTCGCGGGTGCGACCACGAAGCGGGCCATCGAAGAAATGAAACACGCCGAGAAATTGATCAGCCGCATGCTCTTTCTGGAGGGTGAGCCTGACGTGCAAACGCTGGCGAAAATCCACATCGGCAAAAACGTGGAAGAGCAGTTCGCCATTGGTCTGAAGGATGAGACGGGCGCAATTGCCAGCTACAACCAGGGAGTCGCCATCTGCACCAAGGCTGGTGACAATGCCTCCGCTGAGCTCCTGCGCGGCAATCTGAGGGACGAGGAGCGGCACGCCGATTACCTGGAAACTCAACTGAGCCTCATCAAGCAACTGGGCTTGGCGAATTACCTGGCCCAGAGCCTGACGGAGTGAGCTTCCTCACCTGGGGGAGCAACTTCTCGCTGCGTGTCATGCCGGGACGCAGGACACGGGAATAATCATGTAGGCCTTGCCCCTCTCGTCCACACGATGACGGCACTGCGTATGGGTGTGATTGCAGAGCCCGTCGATTACAAGGAGTCCGCCATGAAAGGTAAACCGGAAGTGTTGCAAGCCTTGCAGGAAAATTTAACCGATGAGTTGGGCGTGGTGCACGGGTACATGCTCCACGCCGAGATGTGCGAAAATTGGGGTTACAAGGTGCTCGCGGGTGCGACCACGAAGCGGGGCATTGAAGAAATGAAACACGCCGAGAAATTGATGAGCCACATGCTCTTTCTGGAAGGTGCGCCCGACGTGCAGACGATGCCGAAAGTCCACATCGGTAAAGATGTGGAAGAGCAGCTCGCGAACAACCTAAAAGATGAGTTGGCCGCGATTGCCAGCTATAACCAGGGAATTGCCATCTGCACCAAGGCCGGTGACAATGCCTCTGCTGATCTGATGAAGGGCATTCTGCATGATGAGGAGCGACACGCCGATTACCTGGAAACTCAACTGAGCCTCATCAAGCACCTGGGCTTGGCGAATTATCTGGCCCAGAGCTTGGCGGAGTGAGCGGGCAGCGCAAATCGTAGGGCCGAACGGCGTTCGGCCCAGGCCCAGCGCGGCGGAGACGCAAAAGCAAGTCAAAAGGCAAAGGGCAAAAGTCTTTCGCTTTAGCCCGCGTAGCGGGCGTCATCTTTGAGCCCATGCCGCCACCTCTTGACAAACATTTTGCGACTTATGTGGGGCAGCCTCTACTGCCCATTAGGACAAGTCATCGTTTGAGCCTGCGCGGAGCGCCTTTGCTTCCCACCGCAATCGCCCAACAGCCAGAGCGAGGAAGGCGGTAGCTGCTGCTACCGCACTTCTAGGCGGGCTGCGCGCGCCTGAAGGCCGCCCGCTGTTTTTCCCAACCGCCAACGGCAAAATAATCCTAAAATCTACAGGGAATTCTCATATCACGGGGAGGGACGATGGATTTCAACGGCTCGCGTGGAAGGGCTCGCCTCTGGGTGCTGGGCGCGGCGTTTATCTTGTTGCTTTCCCCGGTGGGGGCTTGGCCTTGGGGGTGTGAGGGCCACCAGGCCGTGGCCATGATTGCCGAGAAGCACATGAATGCGCACGCTCTGGAGATGGCGAACAAGCTCTTGCAGAGTCAGCCGATTGATCCGTCGCTGAGCCGTTACTGCCCCAGCCAGGGGCTCGATTTGATGGCGGATTCCTCGACTTGGGCCGACGACCTCCGAAGTTCGCGGCCGGAAGCGAGTCCGTGGCACTACATTGACATCCCCCGCGACGCGCCCCGCAGCGCCCTGGCGGAATCCTGCCCGGCCTCCACCGGCTGCGTGACCAGGGCCATCGAGCATCAGATCGAGTTGCTCCGCGGCGACGGGACCGACGCCCGGGTGCGCGCGGACGCCCTGCGGTTTATCATCCATTTTGTGGGTGACCTTCACCAGCCTCTGCATTGCGTTTCCAACAACGACCTGGGAGGCAATTGCGTGCCGGTCGAGTTTTTTGGTAACCCCCCGGTGGAGAAGAATCCGCAGTATGAAAGCTACGCACCCAATCTGCATGCAATTTGGGATTCCGGAATCATCCAGCGATTGAAAGGAACGGAATCCGTGGCGCAGTGGGCGGCATCGCTCGATCAACAGTTCAGCCCGCATGTAAGCGGCTGGGAGAAAGAGGGCATCAACGTGGAAAGCTGGGCTTGGGAAAGCCACGAGTTGGCCGATTCGGTGGTTTACGCCAAACTGCCGGTGGCGATCCCCGTGGAAGCTCCTCAGCCCGTGAAGGGGTGCAGCGATGACAACCACGTCTCCACGCGCATGCTGAGGCTCCACGAGCAGGTATCGCAGCAGTACACGGACGCCGTAGCGCCCACCGTCAACGAACAGATTGCCAAGGCGGGAGTCCGGCTGGCGATGATCCTGAACCAAATTTGGCCGTAAGAGGCGTGCAACAGCGGGGGAATCCAGCGCCAGGCGGTACCCTGGAATGCCCGTCCACCCCGCGGGGCGCGAGCGGTGGTCCCCGATATCCCCGGCTCCCATAGGCCTTTAAACCAGGCAAATCTCGCGGGATCGAATTGCGGTAGACCTGGGAGTGTGCCGATGAGAGAAAAATCACTGATGCTGGCCATGGTGGCCCTGGCTGGTGTTGTATCTCTGGCAGCGCCACAAAAGGTAGTGAAGCGCCTCGACGGCAGCACCATCAAGCCAGTTGAAATTGACGAAACGGTGACACACCTAATGAAGGCGGCGGAAGTTCCCGGCATGGGTCTTGCGGTCTTCAACGGAGGCAAGATTGCCTACCTCAAGGCGTATGGTGTGCGCGATAAAGAGAAGAATCTGCCTCAGACCGTGGATACGGTAATGTACGCGGCTTCATTCACCAAAGTAGCGTTTGCCAACCTGGTGATGCAGCTTGTGAACAAGGGAACGCTGGACCTCGACAAAGCCGTTTATCAATATTTGCCGAAGCCGCTGCCAGAATACCCAAATTACACGGACCTGGCCAATGATCCGCGGTACAAACGCATCACCGCACGAATGTTGCTGAGCCACACCAGCGGGTTTCCGAACTGGCGGGCCTTTGAGGACGACCGCAAGCTGAAGATCCATTTTGAGCCGGGGTCGAGGTATGCGTATTCGGGGGAAGGGATAATTCTGCTGCAACTGGTCGTCGAGACGATCACGCAGCAACCGCTGGAAGAACTGATGCAGGAATACGTCTTTCAACCTTTGGGGATGACACGAACCAGCATGCTCTGGCAGGACCGGTTCGAAAGCGATTACGCCAACGGCTATGACGAGTATGGACGCTCGCTGGGCCCGGACAAACGAAAGAAAGCGGACGCGGCGGGCTCAATGAGCACGACAATTCGCGATTTTGCGCGGTTTATGCTGGCGGTAATGAAGGGTAAAGGCTTGTCAAAAAAGATGCGACAGCAGATGCTCAGCCCGCAGATTCAGATTCTGTCAAAGCACGAGTTCCCATCACTTGACGAGGAAACTACCGACGAAAACAAACCGATCCGGCTTAGCTATGGCCTGGGGTGGGGTCTCTACTGGACGCCGTACGGCAAGGCGTTTTTCAAGGAAGGTCATGCCGAGGGGTGGAGAAACTACACGGTCTGCTTCGACAAGGAGGGGACGGGCATCGTCATCATGACCAATAGCGCGAATGGCGAGGGGATTTACAAGGAACTCCTGGAGAGCCTGCATAGGAACACGTTCACCCCGATCGTGTGGGAAGGCTTTACCCCTTACGATCAGTTGCCGCCGCGCGCTCCGCTGCCCCAGCACACAGAAGTGCATGTCGATCCCGAAGTATTGGAGAGGTATGTTGGGCGCAACGGAGAGCCCCCAAACCTCATCCTCACGGTCCGGCGGGAAGCCGATCACCTGTCTGTGCAGGAAAACGACGAGCCCAAACAGGAGATCTTTCCGGAGAGCGAGAGAGACTTCTTCTCGAAAGTCGCGGACGATGTTTTTACGTTCGAGACGGACAGCCAGGGCCATACAACAAGAATGATTTTGCACACGGGTGGCCGAGACATACCGATAAAGCGAATGGACTAGAACGTGGCCATCGGCTTGTGGCAGGAGCAAATCAGGCACTCCTGAAAAAAGGGGCGGATAACGGGCATTTCGTCGAAGGAAGTCTCGGACAGACGTCTGAGTGGGGCAGTAAGTTCTGAATCATTCTTCGCCGTCGCGTTCTCGCACACCTCGGTCCCAAAAGCGGACAGCCCCCGGCCACGCAATCTCAGGCAGATTACGCATTATCAATAAGATAGAGACCATGTCGCTTGGTAACCTACGTGCTCTCTTCCCAGTGCAAAAGGAGCAGAAAGCATGTTGCACGACTTACGCTACGCCTTGCGCACGTTGTGCCACAATCCCGGGTTCGCCCTGGTGGCGATCATTTCGATGGCTTTGGGGATTGGGGCTAACACGGCCATCTTCAGTCTGGCGGACTATCTTCTCCTTCCCCGCCTGTCCGTACCTGACCCTTCCGGCATTGTGGTGGTCCAATCGCAATTCCGCGGCGAAAGCGTCGGAAACATGTTCCAGTACGCCTATTTGTCCTCCCCGGATTTCGAGGATTTCCGCAAGAAGAGCAATTCCTTCGCAGGTTTAACCGCCTCGCAATATTACCCGTTTGGCTTTGCCCCCGATCAAACGGCGCAACCCCAGATGAAGTTCGGGGCGCTGGTGAGCGGGAATTTCTTTGACGTGCTGGGCGTGCGCCCGAACCTGGGGCGGGGCTTCCGTCCCGACGAGGACAAAGTGCCGGGGCGTGATCCGGTGGTCGTCCTCAGCCACGTTCTCTGGGAAAATGAGTTTGCCTCGAGCCCAGACGTCGTAGGTCAGACCCTCTTCCTCAACGGCCTTCCCTTCAAGGTGGTGGGAGTGGCGCCGGAATCGTTCACAGGGCCGCATGCCTGGTTGCGCGCCGACCTGTATGTTCCCTTGGCCATGCAGCCCGCGCTGGTCGGAGAGTCCGGGCAGAGTGAGCTCGAAACGCGCGACGTTCGAGGGCTGATGGTCCTGGGACGATTGAAGCCCGGAGTGCGCATGGGGCAAGCCGCCGCCGAGGCCGAGGTGATTGGCCAGCAACTCGCCCAGGCCTACCCGAAGACGAACCGCACCTGCTCGTTCATTGTTATGACCTACCGGCAATCCACAATGATTCCCCCGCTCGTGACGTTTAACCTTTTCCTGTTGGGGCTGGCCGGGGTAGTGCTGC